>Ga0181599_1000051_pt1 | contig 94689 bp, 62 predicted proteins | sample 041ome_3_FD_148658 | JGI IMG/M metagenome (GOLD analysis project Ga0181599, IMG submission 148658) | Coastal salt marsh microbial communities from the Groves Creek Marsh, Skidaway Island, Georgia - 041405US metaG (spades assembly) | ecosystem: Environmental > Aquatic > Marine > Intertidal zone >...
GAAGAAGAAGTTTCCAAAACCTCTTCGCGAGTAAACAATCGCAAAGAACTCGTCGTTTTCGGCGGCGGCGGCAGAGTTGATTTCGACGACGATGGAAAAAAGATAGAGGAGCCGCTCATCTTCTTCTTCTTCCAAAGAAGATTACTCATCTCTCTTCTTTATAAAACGTATTATATATATTATATATATCTAAACGCCAAAATAATCAGAGAGAGATATAAAGAGCGCGTGTTGTCTCTTCTTCTTCTTCTCGAATTCCTTTTTGAGATGAATAAATAATTTAAAAGTAGTAACGATTGAGTAGTGTGTCTTCGCGTGTGCGTGTCATGTGCGTGATGATGAGCCCCCGGATTTTATCTTTTTTTTTGAAGAAAACGACGATGCAGATTCGCGTTTTTTTGGCAAAAAGTGTCTTCACAAAGAACATTCACAACGAGAGGAGGCAAAAAACACGGCACGCGCGCGCGCTACTCTATCACTACCCCGCTTTACAAATAATTGTAGCAGCAGCAGTTCAGAAGAAGAAGTTTGGAGGAGGAGATTCTCGCTTTTTTCGATAGGAATATCTATAATATATATAAAGTTTTTGCTGCCGTGGGGAATTTTTTTTCTTTTTCCTCCATTTTGGGATATACCCTTTTCTCTCTCTCTCTCGACGAAAAGAGTTTCGTTTAAAGTTACACATCTCTGGTGAGAGGGGGCTTTTTTGTCTTTGTGTTTCTCTCTCTCTTTGCGTGAGAAGAACTGGTGTTGTTCTTCTTCGTCGTCGATACCATCATGGCGACGACGAGACAGAGGACTTCTTCCGCCGCTGCTCGACGACGGAAAGACGACGACGACGAAAAAGTTGTTGTTGACGAGAAGAAGAAACAAAAAAATAAAAAAGGAGAGGGAGAAAAAACAAAAACCACTTCTACTCGTCGCAGTGGTCGTCGTCGTCTGGGAAACGAAGAACAATCGGCGCACGAGATTGAAACGCAGAAATCTTTACAGCGAGACCACGACGAGCATTTTGAAGAAGAACACGAACCGTTTTTCTTCGGTCCGTACGCGATGCCGTGCCCGGAAGAGAGATACCGAAAATGGCTGTGCGCGGATTGCCCGACGTGTAAGAAAACGGACGCGCCGTTGTACGCCATTCACAACACGTACATCTTGAGCGGATATCGGACAAGGAATACGTTCTGGGACGCGTTCAGATCGATCTTTAAGAAACATAACGAAACGACAAATATTTGGACGCACTTGATTGGCATGATTTTCTTCTTTACGTTTTTAGTCAACGTGAAAGAGCCGGAGCGAGTGCAGATGATACCGGAGACGTGGGTGACCGGAGCGAGCGCGGAGAGAGTGTTGGGATTACAAATGACGCAAAGATGGCGCGATAAAGTCATAATGGTAGACGAAGGATTGAGAGAGGCGAGAAAGAGCTTCGTGAGGGAGAAGATTAGCCGCATGAGTGATAGTTATACAAATCATAATAATTATTATAATAACAAGGACGAAGAGAAAGCGCATTCGTCCTCATCGATTTCTTTCGCGGATGAAGATATCGAAACGAAAGAGATGGAACGTTCGATTGACTCGATATTAAGCGCATCAAAAAATTTGCGCGACCATTTGCGACGAGAGGAAGATAGACCCTTTAAAGAACTGAAGAGAGAAACGGCGATGTTTATAGAAGAGGCGAGAAGGTCGTTGCAGAAACATCAATCGTATAACAAGCAAAAGAAGAAGTACCAACAACAACGAAAACAAAAACGAGAAGAGGACGGGAGCGAAAAAAAAGACGACGACGATCAAGCGTTTGCAAAGGTCACCGAAGCTTTGAGAGAGGTGCAAAACGTTCTGGACGAAATCCCAAAAGACGTAGAGAGGTTAAATAAAGTCCCTCGATGGCCCATGCGCGTTTTTTTATTGGGCGCCATATTATGTTTGGGATGTTCCACGTGTTGTCACACCTGTTGCAACATTTCTGCACAAGTGTCCAGGCGGATGTGGAAAATGGATTATCTCGGGATTGCGATTTTGATCGTCGCGTCATTTTACCCGGTCGTTTACTATTCGTTCTATTGTTTGCCGGAATTGAGAGACTTTTATTTGTCGTGCGTGACGTGCCTAGGAGTGGCGGCTTTAATACCGACGATTTTACCGAGGTTTCAAAAGCCTTCGTGGACCCCGGTTCGAGCGGCGCTGTTCACCGCGTTGGCATCGTTTGGTTTCTTTCCTTGGTTTCATAACGTTTTCTTCGTTTGGAAAGTCGTACCGACCCCAATTTGGCACGGATTTTGGTTAGAATTACTCATGGGTTTCTGTTACTGCTCTGGAGCGTATTGTTACGCGTTGAAAATTCCAGAGAAGTATTGGCCCGGGAGATTCGACGTGTTTGGGTGCGGTCACAACATTTTTCATATCATGGTCGTCGCCGGCGCTTTGGTACACTACGAAGCGTGCTTAGTCTTAGAGCTCTGGAGAGATCACCACGCGTGCGAAGCGGACGAAGTGTTAATGCGCGACGCTTTGGTTTTCGGAGGCTACTTTGGCTTTCAAAAGTTTGACTTGTTCGCGAGTTTGCAGAAATACATCACGAAGTGAAGAAAAGACGAAAGTCAAAAAAAGTCAACATCACTCATCAAAAGTCAATATATTTATATAATCATAGACAGATAGATATAATTAACCAATCAGTCACACCGTATGTAATTCAATAAGCAACAAAAGTAGTATCAAAATCATTTCTTATGAGTAGTGCTCTGTTCTTTGAGCGACTGGAATCCTTCGTTGTATTCCTCGTTCGTTTAGCCTTTCGCGCCTGGACGAAAGTTTTCTTGTTCTCTTTCTCTAACGGCAGAACTGCAAAGAGAAACACATCAAGAGCAACACCAAAAAACGACAAAGAGCATAAGATACACGCTCTCATAAAGCACTTACGAGAGATTGAGCGGCACGAGGAAGAATTGAGCGTGAAGTTAGCTATCGCGCGGCGTCAGCTAAGCGAAGAAAAGATGAAAAACAACGGCAGCTGCCCCGCGCTTCGTAGCGGTAAGGCAGAGAGCGGCGCTCGCGAAAGCAGCGTCTCACTTCAATAAGTTTGTATTAATTTTATAATTATTAAAATTATCTTTCTGTAGTGTGATTTTCCTCCCACTCACACACACTCACTCTCTCTCCCAGTATACTTCCTCTCTCTAATGTGGTACTATTTTACCAGAAGACACAGTCGTCGTCGTTTAGAGTCTGTCTTCGTACTCACCCAACGGCGGGATGGCGTCCTTGAGACCTTTTCTCTTACGGATGTCGCCGATGATCTTACCAGCTTGGGTGGTAGCGTCGAGCGGATCGGAACCCAACATGTCCCAGTGATCAAACACACACTGCGGGAAGGCTTGGCCGCCAGTCGCGGCACGCAAGGTACCAGTAAAACCGAAGGATTCCATGACTGGCAAGTACGCCTTGATGTTGTAGATCGGCGTGCCCGGGCGTTGCGTTTCTTCGACAACCATACCTCTCTTTTGCGTAACGGTGGAGTAGATACCACCCAACGCTTGCTCCGGCGCTTGGATTTCAACCAAATACACCGGCTCCAATAAGCGCGGCTGCGCAGTAAGGCACGCAGCGTACAAGACTCTACGGCACGTCGGGATGATTTGGCCACCACCTCTGTGGATGGCATCCGCGTGCAAGACGACGTCGTGAATTTCAAACTTGATGCCGCGCATGTTTTCTTCCGCCATGACACCTTCTTTCGTCGCCCATTGGAAGGCAGCGACGCACGAATCCTTAATTTCGTTGACGTACTGAACCCCTTTACACATGTCGACAATCAAGTTCGGACCAGTGGTGTCCGGACCAAAGCACCAAATCTTCTTGGACAAATCTTTATCCCAGTTGAACTTTTCCGCTAAGTAGCGACCTCTCGCCTTGACTTCATCTCTCGGAGTGACTTCGCCATTGTCAATAGCCTCGGATAATCCGTCTTCCAATGGCGTAGCTTGGAAGTACAAACGGTTGTGCTTGTTCGGGGACTTGGACATGACCATGTGGTCGGAAGTGGCGTAAACAGTTTCTCTGAAGGAAACAACCGGATCAGAGATGCGAATCTCCGCGCCGCCCATGAAATCTTCTTGCAAATCCTTCAAGCAAATTTCCAAGTGCAATTCACCGGCGCCAGCAACAATGTGTTCGCCTGACTCTTCGATCGAGCATTGGACCATCGGGTCAGACTTGGACAATCTCTTCAAGCCTTCGACCAATTTCGGTAAATCTTGGGAGTTCTTGCATTCAACCGCGACGCGAACAACCGGCGAGACAGAGAACTTCATAGCCTTGATGGTGTGCGCTTCAACTTCGGATTCATCCGTAATCGTGGCGTTCTTTTGGATGAATTGATCCAAACCAACGCACGCGACGGTGTTACCAGCCGGGACATCATCGATAGAGTCTTGACGACGACCCATGCACAAGACGGTTCTTTGGATAGACTTGATGTACAAATCTTTCTTTTCACCCGGCACGTAGTTCGGGCCTAAGATTCGAACCTTTTGGCCAGTTCTGACGGTACCGGAGAAGACACGACCGAACGCCAAAAATCGACCCTTATCCGCGGTCGGGATCATCTTGGAGATGTACAACATGAGCGGACCCTTGGAGTCGCAGTTGCGGATACCTTCGGCGTACTTGTCATCGAGCGGGCCTTCATACAAAGTGTCCGCACGGTACTTTTGCGCAGTTTGCGGCGACGGCAAATAGTAGATAATCATCTCAAGCAACGCAACGTCGGCCGGCAACCACGTTTGCATGACTCTCTTCATGAGCGGTTTGCCCATCAAGTCCAAGTCAGCCGGCTTCAACTTGTCCTTGACTTGCAACTTTTCAAGCATCGGGAACAAAACATCCTTGTTGTCGTTCATGGCGGCATCAATAACACGTCTGATAGGCTCGTAGCAAAACTGAACGAAGGCTCTCATGCAAGTCTTGGCGCCAGTGTGCTTGTTCGTCCATTTCTTCTCCTTCGGGTCGAAGAAGTTGTCGCCCCAGAGCTTGCCCATCATGCGGTCTTGCTCAATGCCGAACTTCGCGGCGTACATCTTGGCGAAGACGGTCAACGTAAACGCCCAGTTGTGCAAACCAGCGGAAAAGCAGACGGTACCCTTCTCCGGAGAGACGGTGACATCGCCCAAGGCTTCGTCAGTGTACGTCGCCATGACAATGTTCGCGTTTTCAATAACTCTGCAAAAGTTTTGGTACGCTTCTTCGCCATCCAACATGAGTTCCAAAAAGCATCTGTCGAGCTTATTCACCGTCATTACCGGTTTAATACGCTCACCCAACGCTTGTCTCAACACAGTTTCCGTTTGCACGCAAACGCCTTCGACGCAATCGACGACGACCAAGGCGCCGTCGGTAATACGCAAGGCGGCGGTAACTTCAGAAGAAAAATCAACGTGGCCCGGGGAATCAATCAAGTTGATCAAGTAGTCGTTGCCATCTCTCGGGACATTCTTCGGGATGCGCGCCAAATCTTCATCGGAAACTTTGTAAAACAAAGAGATACCGGTAGATTTGATCGTGATGCAACGATCTTGCTCGTCTTGACGAGTATCCGTCAAACGCGCATCACCGGCGTTTTCTTGCGCGATGATACCAGCCGCCGCGACCAAGGAATCCGTGAGCGTGGATTTGCCCTGTTGTTATTTCAGATGAAGAAGAAGAAGGACAAAGAGTCAGTTTCTCTCGAGTCTCGTGGGACCGGGAAAGAGAGAGAGACGAAAAGCAAAAAGAATATATCGTAAAACCCATTTTATTTCTCGCCCACAAAAGAGGGTGCGGCGGCGATGATTAAGCGGAAAATTTCTAAAATAAATGAAACTTACGTGATCGACGTGGGCAATAACAGACATGTTACGAATGTTTTTGACTTTGTCCATTTGACGACGCATGTCGTCGATGGTAAACTGTTGAGATTGAGAGGTCGCATCGGTCAGTATCGAGCCAGATTTCGATAGGAAAAATTGCTGCTAAAGTGCTCAAGAGAAATGCACGAAACGAAGAGAGAGGCAGAGAAAAAAACGCGGTACAAAATTTTCTCGTAATTCCCTTCGAACCGGGGGAACGCGAAGGTCGCGCGCGCGTTTAAAAGCGCTAGAATTCAGCGGTAACGCACCTTAACCATGGTGGAAGACTTTTTTTCTTATGTTTGAATTACTGAACACGCTTTTACGCACGTGCCTTCTAACTGAAGATTTTTTTTCTTTTCTCATCAACTCAATTTCCTCCCTTCTCGTATTCGGAGGGTGAGGGTCTTCCCAAAAAGACAGAGGAGAGAATTAAGATATTTTTTTCGCGAAAAATACGAGGAAACGAAGAACAGAGAGACAAAAACATATTCGAGGCGCGTATAATACTATTGTCGTTAAAACTGTTAACTCTTCGAGAGCTGAACGCATAAATAAATAAATTCTTTTCAATCGCATCATCGCGGCATCGCTACGATCACCGCAGAGTCCGAGTGAAAGTCTTCTTCTTCTTCTTCTTCTTCTTCTTCTTCTTCTTCTCCCGCTCCTTCTTTTCGCGCGCGGCGGCGTCTTCGTCTTTGTCTTCTTCGTTCGGACGCAGACGGCGGAAGACGCAGACGGCAGCAGAAGAGACAACAGAACAAGCGTTCGATGGCACGTAAAACGTTTTTGATGAAGTATTTCCAGAGAGCTAGTAAAAGGAGGCCTGCTACGGCGCCTTGAAAGAGGCCGGAGATAAACAAGGATTTTTTGGAGATGGCGTTGGAGGCTTTCGGGGAGGCGACCTCTATCAGAGAGTCGTACGAGGTCGGGTACGCGATAGCTTCGATATTCACGTGCGCGATGCGCGTGCACGGTTTGATGATGCTCGCCGTTGTACTTGTTGGTGGTTGGTGGTTCCTGCACGAATCGTGCTTCCAATCATATTTCGCGTTGATGGTCTCGTTCACTTTCTTCGCGTTGTACAGTTTCACGAAACCATACTCAAGCGTGAGTTCAAGCGTGTCGCTTACGACTCTGGGTGTTTTTTTCATCGTTTTCGCGTCGTACAGGACGTAATTGAAGAGGATGTCGCGAACTGCGCTCGGTGGACCGGCAATTTTGATCTGGTTCCGCAACCATTTCGTGACGACAATCGAAGAGATGTTCGATTTCACCGCGTCTTCTCGTTCAGGCGGAAAGGCCAAGCTGAGGTTGGCAAGAAAGGCATCATTCCTGGGGTTTATCGATTTTATCGTCACCGCAACACCAAATGCCGCGTCGTAATCTGGGGACAAATCGTATTCAAACGCTTTGCGAAACTTTAAGTACCCTCCATTCGGCAGAAGAAGCGTTGACGATGAATCATTGACATACGTTTCGTTCGAGTCGACACGGAGTAAGTACGAAGGAGATAGAGGAAGATCAGACGCACTCGTTTCGACGGTAACGTTCCGGAACTTTGCGGGCGCGTGCGGAATGTTCGCTGCGACTATAAACGATACGTTCAATACAGATGCAACCATCCATCCATCTAAAATATCTCTCACACTCGCCGAGAAAAAAGGTCGCAGGGGATGAAGGAAAGCGTATCGGGTCGTACTCACCGGGTCACCAAAAATATCAACATTTGGCGCATTAAAGTAGAAATCATCCGGAACGAACAATAATTTTGTAAACGCGACGCATTGCTCCGTGCCATTTTGTCCTTCTCTTTCTTCTTGTATCGAAGTTCTGTACGTGTGCTCCAGACGAACGACGTCGTTTTCTTTCAACGGCGTCTTTCTTCTCTCTTCCTCTGACACGACTGAAGAAGACGTGATTACTGGTGGATGTATCAAATATACCGTTCCATTTGTAGGCAAACTTTCAGCGATGGCCTCTGTCGCATTTTTTTGACAGTCCAATCGTACAATGTCGATGGTAAACTCAAGAGGTGCGTTTTCTGTAGTTTCCTTTACCGAAGAAAAGGAAGAAGGAAGCATTGGCTGAAAGGGCGATTGCACGCGAAACTCCACTTTGGTTTCGTTTATCGCTTTTTCGTCGTATATATCGTACACGTAATACGCGAAGGAATCTGTGAGATATTTTTTATCTGTGCTAAACGAAGGAACGACGTTTACTCTGTCGCCATCGTCGGCATCTAATCGATACGTCAGCGTTGCGCCTTCTGATGTGACATCGACGATATCTCCAACATTCAACGCCTTCGTATTCTCCACAGAGGAAGAGGCTTTCGACACGAAAACCTTTCCTATCGATGGAATATGTGACACCTCGATTTTTGACGCGCGCTCATCATTATCGTCTCGAAATTCGATTTGAAACGCTTTTCCTTCTTCGCGTCCGAAATACTCGACAACCTGAAAGACGCCCAATGGAGCGTCGTTCACGGGCGAAACGAAAACTGAAACCAAACCTTCGTTTGGCGAGTCGATTGTTTCAAATTCATTCAGTATGGAAGTTTCCGTCACCTTGAATGTAAAGTTTGCGTATATTTCTAACGTGTCGTCTATCTTCGAATGGTCATTTGGCTCTGGCGTATAAAATACCGCGTTGCCGAAACACCGGAATGGAACGTGCGTGACCGGTATCGCCTCGGTAGTTTGCATACTGTTGTTACCTCCATCGCCGCAGTTATTTTTGTTGTTTTCATCGTTGTTGATAGCCTCTATTGGTATGGCTTTCAGAACACCTACCTCGGGTAAAGTGAGTATCGAAAAGGAATACTTAACCGATGAAATAGTATCGTTGATTGCGCTACTCCCCGACGACGATACCATCGTCGCGTTGTAATAATCATCATCTGTGTATTGAAGCACAATTTCAGCCTCTTTCACGTCTTCATTAATCGTAATATTCACATCAACAACCAGTGGAGCCGCGTTTGGTAATCCAGCGAGATAGTTGCGCGTGATGTCTTCGTCGCTCATTTTTTTATCGTACATGGCAAACGCATGAATGGTGTTCGTCCATTCCCAGTTGTCGCCGCTCGAGTCGTACTCGTTATTGTTCGCGCTCGCGCTTCCGAAATATGGCGCGGACGTCTCTCGCCACGCGCTCGCGAATGGGAACTTCATTCTACCGGCGCTATTGACCAAAACATCGCCGATGACTTCATCTACGATTTTCGTCCCGTTCGCGTAACACGAGATTCGATTTTCACCGAGCGCATTTTCCTCGTCCGAAAACGATGCCGTCAGAACAAAGTGATTTACGGCGTCTTCCACTAACGCGTTCGATTTTGTAATTACCGAAGCGCACGTTTCTGCCATCAACTTTGAGGAGATTGCAATTGGCTCGCGCGACCGAAACCCGACGCTAAAATCCGTCCCGATATACAGCGCAAAATCAAACTCGTCCGAGCAATCGTACGGGCTCGTCCAGGCGTACGGATTGAACGTCTCGTTCTTTTTCGGCGTTTCGAGCGTGAAGAAAGGAGTGTAATGCGGACCGGTGAAACCAGCGAGTTTTATTAAATGCGGAGTGATCCAAAACTCGACGCTAAAAGCCTTCGCTTCTCTCGCGCGCGATTTAGCGTCGAAGAATACGACGTCTTGCGACGTCGCGTTTGATTCCATTCTCGAGGAGGTCACGTACTCTTTCGTTTTCGACGAAAACGTCACCCCCGACGTGCCTGTCGAGCACCACCGCGCCGCGTGATCTTCATCCTCGCCATTGCGTTCTCCCATGGAACCAAATCGACCGAGCGTCCCAAACGACTTTATCGCCGTTCGATTGTTATCGACAACATCATCGTCGTTCCCGCGAGCCAAAAAAGCGTTTCGCACGCATTCGTCTCGAGAAAACGCGTACTCGCACACGACGAAAGATCTGTCCACGCTGCGCCCGGTGTAATAGCTGCGCTGCGCGGATGCCGACGTCGAAGACGAACCGGCGAGAATGAATAACATCAACGTCGCGGTAAAGATCCACCTCATTCTCTCTCTCTCTCTCTCTGTTGTTCTCGTTAACGTTCTCAAAGCAGAGATCAAAACGAAAACCAATCGTAACAACCGTTTCGAAAAATCTCGCGAACGAGGTGCACCGTTTTCTGCACCGAAAGAACGAGAGGTCTGCGCTTTATCGTCGTCATCAAGCGATCGAAAAAGAAGAACAAAAACATATATATGTATATGTGTGTATATATCGACCGTCTCCCTCTCTCTCTCTCTCTCTCTCTTTCGCCCGCGAAGAAGGAAAAAATAATGCGTTTTTAGTCGCAGATCGATCGATCCGCCATGTGAGACGCGAAGAAAAGCAGAGGAGAAAAAGAAGAGAAAAAACACGCAGAGAGAGAGAATATTTTTTTGTGCGAGCAGCCGAGACTTTCGAGAAACGAAAAAAATATCAAGACACAAAACGACGAGACTCGAGAGACTCGAGAGAGAGGACCCCAAACATATCAGTTTTTTTTTTCTCTCGCTCCCCCCACTTTGTTGGAAAACTCTCTTCTCGAAAAGCTTTCGTTGTGTTGGTGGCGGAAAGCCCTCTTCTCGTGCGAAAAAGAAACGAACAACGCGGTAGTTTCGCGGTAGTTTGTGCGTGCCGTCTCTCGCGTCGTCGCAAGAGGAGAGAAAGAGAGATCTTCTTCTTCTTGTTCTTCGAAAAGGTCGGTGTTGGGGAAAAAAATTCTCTTCGCAATTTTTTAGGTGCGTGTGCGTAAGACCTTCGGCGCTCAAAACTCGTTTTTTTTCTGCGTGTATATTAAACACACCCATTTAGATAGAGAGAGAGAGAACAAAGAAGAATGTACGAACCGTCCATCCGACGGAAATCTTTGCAATATTCGTGCGATATATGCGGGGAGATACCAATTTTGCGCAAAAGATGGTGCTGCGACGTGTGCGAAGATTACGACATTTGCGACAACTGCCACCAGACGCAAAAAGAGCGGCTGTTGAAAAAAACGAATAGGAAGAATAAAAATAGTAGCAACAACGATAATAACAACGGGAGAGGTGGGGACGCAGCGATGATGAGCGACGACTCGGAGGAAGAAACCGACTCGGAGGAAGAGAATAGCGACGAGGAAGACGAGGAGAACGACGTTCACACGGACTCGCACTCGATGCGAGCGTACGCGGTAAACGAGACGATGGAGCCGTTGCACTCGGGGAAGTTATCCTCCGTAGCAGAGGACGCGTGTTGCAGGTGGTTCATGGACGCTTTGAAGCAAGCGAAGAGAGGCGATCCGAACCAAGCCGCGCTGGTATCTCAGATGATGTTGGAAGGATACGGGTGCAACGCAGACCCGAAGGAGGCGAGGTATTGGGCGCACGTAGCTCGAAACGCCGGAGCTCGTAGGATCGAGGGTGTGTACGATGAGTTACCTTAACAGAAGATATATACATTCTTTCTCTGATGTGATGATATCGATATAGATAGCTTGTTTTATAATTATGTTTTTAGTAGAGAGAGAAAGAGTGTGTGTGCGAGAGAGAGAGAGAGAGAGAGAGAGTGCGCGATGCAGCGGAGTTGACAACACGGTATAATATTTTGGCACAATAAGAAAGAGAAAAGAAACCACCTTTTAATAATAATACCGCGGTGATAATAATAATAAAGCGTGAAAGAATACGAATCGTTCTTATGTAATGTGTTTCTAATGATTGAATAATGCGATTGACATTAAAAATATACCAGTATATATAACTTTCAATATAATAATCTACACGGAAGGGCCTTCCTCTCTCTCTCTTTCTCAATCACGCCGCGGCGACCTCCTCGTTCGGCGTCGGCTCTCCCCCCTCCTCTTTCTTCTTGGCGAAAAAGTCCGAAATCTTCTTACTCCCGTGCGTGTCCACCTCTTTCTTCGCATTCTCTCCGTCCTCGTTCGCCACCTCCACGTCTTTCTCCGTCATCTTCTTCGGTTCTCCTTCTTTCGGTTTCATCGCGCTTATGTGGTCGTGCAAAAAATCAAACTTTTGCTTCTTCAACACCGCGCGTTCCACGTCCAAATATTTAATCGTCTTCCGCTTTCCAAGTTTCATGCTCCCCAACGCGTTCTGCGTGAGCATCTCGCAAAACAGTTCCGTCGCCTTGGTGATTAACTTCGTCGCGTCCCCGGAGGCGACTTTCACAGATTTGTCCAGTTTCATGATTCGTTTCACCCGCGAGAGAGGCAAACTCAACGAGTTGCCATCCTTGTCCTGATTCATCATCGACTGCATCTGCGTTTGTTGCACCAACCGCTCCGCCTCGGTCAACCCATCCTCGCCGTGCGCCGCGTTATCCTCGTCGTCGTCGTCGATGTCGTTTTTGTCCGCGTTGTTGTTGTTTTTCTCGAGGTCTTTATCACCTCTCTCTTTCCTCTCTTTCTCCTCCTTCTCGTCAAACTCTCTCTCGCATTTTTCTTTAAACTTTTGCTTCTCTTCCTCGGAGAGACCGTTCCATCGTTGGGAGATGAGCTTCGCGATGTCGCCCATCCCGGGTTTTAAGTTGCCTTTTTCCGCGAGCTCTCGTTTCACCGACTCTCGGTTTTGCGTGGAGAAGGAAATGTACGCGGACGGGCGTCGTTTGCCCGTCGAGGACGACAACACTTTTGGTGGCATGATTTTATTATTAGTAGTATTCGAGCGCGTCGTCGCGTCGCGATGTGATGAAGAAAGAGAACACGCTCTCTGCTTTCGTTTTTTTTGAAAATTTTTTCGAATTTTCGACACGCACGTGACGAGAAAAAACGCCTCTTTTGCATTTTTACAAAGAAGATTGAGAAACAAAAAGTCAAACAAACACCCCTAAAAATATATTTTAACGCGCGCGTGCGCGCAAACAACCAATCGTCATTTTTTAAAAAATGGAACCGCGGCAGCGCCGCCGAGCCATCCGACGTTTCCTCTGCCTCTTTCTCTTCCTCTTTATCGTCGTCTCTTCGGTTCGTAAGTTCCATTCGGTGAAAGAAGCGCGACACTTTGCCGCGGAGTCGCTGATTCATCTGGCGAAAGATTTAGACGAAGAAATCGACGTTTCCCGTTTCAATGTCGATCGTCACGACGATCACCGTCACTCGTCCTCGTCGAATTCAGAACGAGACGAAGATGAGGACGAACCGGAAATATACGAACGGCCGAGCTCACCGATGCCGCCGATGGACCCGAGCGCTCCGCCTCCGCCACCGGTGGCGCCGAGCATGCCTCCACCAGATGATGCGATGCGAAGAGAAAGGTTGGATACGACGACGACGACGACGACGACGATAACAACACCGTCACCGTCAAAATCATCGTCATCGAACAATAACGCCATCAATCGAAACTTAGCCTTCTTTTCCGGCTCGCTGAACGAACCTAACGTAAAAGATCATCCTTTATTTAAATCAAACGAAGACGATTCAAAAGATTTATGGGCTAAACGCAGACGAGAGTTGTTCGACGGTTCGTTGCCGCACCCGTACGTGGACGAGGACGACGAAGATACCGCGCATTCCGAGCAGACGAAAAGATACATAAGTTTGGATAAAATTTTAGATTTGAAAGAGTTGAGGCGAAAGTTTCCGCCGTATACGATGGAAAAAGTAGAGTTGGGAACGGAGATGCCGTTGCACGTGACGTTTGCGACGGTGGAGTTGGTAACGTTGGTAGATAATTGGCTGACGTACAGCATCCGAGCGAACATCAAGAAGATTGTGGTGGTAAGTTTAGACGAAGCGTTGCACATGTGGTGCGAGAAGGAGTTGAAGAAGAGGAAGAAACATCGACGCGAGATTGGTGGCGATGATAGTGACGATAACGACGAGTTCGCGTGCGTGCCCGGCGGGCATTTGTTAGACAAGAGTAAATTAGGGCATTCCCTATCCGGCGGCTTTAGAGAAGTGAAAGAATCTTTCTACGCGTTGATGAACGTGAAGATACAAATCATCGAAACTTTCTTATTAAATGGATACGATTTGTTAATTTCGGATGCGGATGTAACGTGGGTGCGCGATCCGATGCCGTATTTCAACACTGGAAATTTGGGTAAAGTCGACATCGCCGTCTCCGCCGATTGCGTCTTTGACTTTCGAGGCGATTTAATCGACCAAAACGAAATCGAGCTGCATAGGAAATTGAATTTGCCGCAGCTGACAACGACGGTGTTTAAAAAGTGGGAGCACTGGCGAGATCCGTTCACGCAACTCCCATGGCCGTATCTAGCCGAGTATAACACGGGCATGTTGTTGTTGCGAGCTACGTTGGAAACCCTGCGATTCGTGAAGGATTGGAAGCATGGCATGGAAGCCGGGAAAAAGTTAGCCTTTGCGAACGATCAACACCATTTCAACGCAATCACGCGATCGAGATGGTTACAGCGGAAATCTTTGCCTGCATACTGTAAGAAATTGACCGATGTTGGCGAGAAGAGCTCGATGTGTCGCCCGTTTGATAAACCAACGGCGGACAATCGACATCCGGATGAATATTTCAGAAGGCCGGATAAAACGTACGATCCATCGAAACCGGAAATGACCGTCATGGACCCAGGTTTTGTACCTCGAGATAAAGAAGGCCTGTGCGAACCAGTGAAGGTCGAGACGTTGGAAGCCGTAAAGAATAACGCGAACGACGGGTACTTTTGCGAAAAGTATCCTCCCGATTTCGTCGCGTTCGCAGAGGATTATAAGAGAGGTTTGCGTCCGTTGTATTCGTACGGAGGCACGTCTGGATCTTTGCGCGTTGCAAAATTGCCGACGAGCTTATTCTCCAACGGAATGGTCTTTTTCATGGGTAAGGATTATTCGAAACGCTCGATTGTTCCGTACGGTGTTCATAACACTTACGTCTACGACGGCGCGCAAGGTAAAATTTGGCGCTTTCGCGAAGCCGGGATGTGGGCTGATAAGAAACCGTACTTTTTAGCCTCGTCTATGTACAATAAAGAACTCGGTCTTCCTTTCAGCGGTAAAAATACGAAGCCAGAGGTTCAACCTTCCGCTTCGGTTAGAGACGGAGACGACGATGAGATAGACCTGAGCAAAGAGAAGGATTTGAAGACGCTCATCGTGCGCATGTCCATGCCAGAATGGTTGGAAAAATCCGTCAACGAATCCATAACGACCCCTAAAGGCGAAATTCCAATCGGTCACATGAACGGTTTGCGTTGGCAACTCGCGCGGGTTCGCGACGCCGTAGCTATTGCAAAGATTTTAGACCGAGCTTTGATCATGCCACAGTTCTTATGCGGATGTCACAGACACTTCAATCTGTTGGTCAATTGCACCATGGGCGCGATGACGATTCCTTTCGTCTGCCCAATCGACCATTGGGCGTTGCCGAGAACGTTCGGCGATTTACCCATTCCTATTCGCGAAGCGTCTTATTTTGAAAACAGAGTCAACGCGGGTTTTAAACCTTTCACTTCGCCAGCACCGAGAATTGCCATTTGCTCCTCGGACGAAACCGAAGACAAGTGTAAAAACAGAGAAGGCGGCATGCGAGGCGCTTTGCCGCACTTGCCCGGTTTCGCCAAGACTCAAACGCCCATCGACGAAGGGAAAGCGAAAGTCGCCATTAAAACTGGATTTTCGAGCACCGAGTTCACCACAAAAGTTGTGTCCGAAATTAAATCGCGAGGTTTACAAGATGAACCGGTGTTAGTCTTGGATGGTCTCGGTGATTTTAGTCAATCGCAATTTGTCGAGCACGGGTCGCGAACGAGCGATTTTACCGGGTTTGCGAGTAAAGATGAAAACTTTGATTTCGACGAAATGCTTGGAAAGTCCACGCACCAATGGTGCTGTTACATTAACGGAACGGTGCATCACCCGTTCCCCAGGCTCCACGCTTAATACCTCGTAGCTTATTTATGAAAAGAGTTAGAATTAGTTTGTTGTAGTTTTAGATTTTAGTTTGCGGATCAATCTATCGTGTTGTTCTATTATTAAAAAGTATATATTATATTTTCTATAAATCTCGTTTTGTCGCGACCATCATCATCCGGAGGAAGAAGACGGAGAAGATTTCTCCTTCTTCTCTTTCTTCTCCTTCTTCTCCTTCTTCTCTTTCTTCTCCTTCTTCTCCTTCTTCTCTTTTTTCTCCTTCTTCTCCTTCTTCTCTTTCTTCTCCTTCTTCTCCTTCTTCTCCTTCTTCTCTTTCTTCTCTTTCTTCTCTTTCTTCTCCTTCTTGTTTCGTTTCTTATCGCGCTTGGCTTCCTCCTCATCTTCAGCGCCGTCGCTACCATCTTCATCGGCGGCGGCTTCCAAATCTTCGTCGTTTTCATCATCGCCACCTTTTTCCTCTTCGCTGCTGCTGCTACTTCTATCTACCGGCCCGCACTTTCTACCTAACAAACTCCCCACCAACAGCACGACCCGGTCGTCCTCTCTGTTCACCCTCTCCACGCGAAACTTCACTCTCGTGCCTACTTTAATCTCCTTCATGCCCATCGACGCCGAGTCGTCCGATTCTTCCCCATCTTCTTCGTCCGCGTTCTCCGTCCCATCTTCGATGATTTCCCACGCTTCTTTCGCTTCGTCAAACATCATGTTCTCCTTGAAATTCTCGATTGGAATCGACGCGTTGAAGATATCCCCCACGACGAGTCCGATGTGGTCCTGGCCTATTTTGTTCGCTTTCCCGACTAACAAAGCTTTCGGTTTCGGCGCAAACACCGTCGCTCTCACCGTCGCTTTCACGTTCACGTACGACGAGGACGGTAAAATATCATCCCCTCCTCCGCTCTCGTCGTCCTCTTTTATCCGTAAATCCTCGTATTTCACGAGCACGCCGCCAAACCCGTCGTGGTGTCGCAACATCTTCGCGTCCAGTTGCTCCTTGGCGCCTTTGCGTCGGTTGGCTAATTTCGACGGGTGTAATGGGATCGAAACGTTCACCACAGACGAAACAAATCCAGACGATGATGAGGAACAGAAGAAAGCGTCGCCGTTACGTCGCGTGCCGTTACTTTTACTCTTATCGCCGGTGTCCTCGCGTTTCCGCTTGTGGCCCGCCATCTTCTTCTTCTTTTTTGATGGTTTTCTTTTGCCGCCGCCGGCCAAAAATCCAAACCAACACAAAAAGAGAAAAAAACGAGACAAAAAAAATGTGTTTAGGGTTTTTCAATTTTTTCCTTACTAGATGACGCGTGTTTCGCAACTCAACTTCAAAGTCGTGCCTCACTCAAGCTTTCGTTCTTCTTCGAGATACCATATAAGAAGAAGAAGAAGAAGAAAATAAAAGCATGGCACCACCACCAGAACAACCACCGCGGGGGCGACGACAACAGCACAAGTACGTCTCCTCTTCCGGGACGACGCGTCAGTCGAGACCACTCTTCCGGGCGACGATGTTTGCGGATTTCTTTTGGGGACTTCTGAACATTCTCGCGGCGTTTTTTAGAACTTTAGTCAGTTTGGAACACTCGCAAAAGTACGGGACGAAAGCGGGGGATATCGGGAGCGGAGTGTATTCGAGAGGACCATCATCTGGTGGAGGAGGAGGTGGAGGAGGTGGTAACGGGACGAGGAGGTACGGAGGGAGTAACATTCACGGCATAGACCACAACTTCAAGCCTCCGAGCACTTGAGGACGGTAAGCGTCGCATTTTCTTCGAATTCGTTGTCCTTCGATGAATTCGTCCGCGACGCGCTGTCTCTTTCTTCGTTAGCTCTCGCTTTGTGCGTGTGCGAGAGAGAGAGAACTTTTCTGAAACAAAAAAACGTGACGTCTGCGAAGGTTAAACGCTGTGTACACGCGTGCCTCGTACGACTGATAAATCAGAATTGCAAAATCCCTCAACTCTCTTTGTCTTTTTGGTGTTCGAGCTTCTCTCTTCGCTTCGGCTCGGCGAGAGAATGTATCGGAACGGCAACGACAACAACAACAAGAACAACCAAAGCGTGTGCACTTGTCACCACCACTGAAAACATACTTTGTTGTATCATAAGTATCATAACACTACTACTAAAATAGAACTACATTTATTCACTAAAAGAATGTTCTATTTCTTTTCCCACTTCGCCAACATTTTCTCTTCAATCTCCTCCAACTTCATCCCTTTGGTTTCAAACACGAGCTCTTTGACGAAAACATACCCGAGGAGATTTAGAAGCGCGTAACCGGCGTACGTGCCGCCTAAACCGAGAAACGTGACGCCAGGTAGAAACGCGGACCCGACGATGGCGTTGGAGAAGTAGTTGGTGGCGGTACACAAGGATACCGCTTTGGCGCGGATTCGAGTCGGGAAGACTTCGTTGTATAGGAGCCACGGGACTGGACCGGCACCGGCGGAAAAGAAGAGAACGTAAAGCGGAAGCGATACGAGCGCAACCGTAGCTTCTGGTTCTTGTCTTTCACCGCTGTTAGTATCTCCGCGGCCTTCGATGGTGACGTCTTCAATTAAGCCGCCGATTTCGCGATCCGGTAAATCTTTGCAGATGATTGATTTCGTCGTAAACGAAGAGTACGAGGATTGTTGAACGTCGAATATATCCGAAAAGTAACCCTCGTTGATGCTCAAACTGCCTCGTTGTTTCGCTTTTTGCTCTGGCGATAACACATCCACCGCGGACGGGTCAAGCGTGTTGCAAAAGCTCGCCTTGAAGAATCTACTGGACGTGGTCATGGAAGACGCGCCTCCTCCGAAACCGCCGTTGTTTTCAGAGAGGAACGGTACCCCGTGCGTATAAATATCCACGGCGGAAAGTGCGACTAAGCACGCGGACATGCCACCGAACGACCACAAAAGCAAAGGTCGTCGACCGAGTTTATCCGTCAAAACCAGCGCTAAAACGCCACCCAAGATGTTCGGGACGCCGACGGCCCACGTCAACAGCTCCGGCGAACTCAAACCAACAGAACTAAACACCGATTTCGCGTAGAAAATGACCGTGTTTGATCCGGAAAACGCCGCCAACGCGCACAACCCAACGCCAGTAATCAAAGAAGGAACATTCGTTTCGTCTTTGAAAATCTCTGACCACGTCTCTAGTTTTTTGCCGCCGCTCGCGCTACTACTATTACTACCACTCGAACCGCTCGCTTTTTCCGTCGCTCTTCTACTGTCGTCGTCGTCTTCAAAACCACCGTCCTCTGCGGCGCTACTACTATCAACACCATTAGTACTACCACTGCTATTATTATTACTTTTACTATTACTTCCACTATTTTCTTCCTTTTTCTGTATGTTCTCTTGCCATAATTTAGCCGCTTTTCCCCGAATGTTCATCAACGCGCCTAGCGACCGTCTCGATTCTCGTTCAATCTCTTTCTTCTCTACTTCGCACTCGATTTGCCCGCTCGTCGCTAACAACCACACCGGTGATTCCACCGCTACAACCAGCGCAGTCACTGCCAACGCCACCGCTGGCACGACGGAATCCGAAAATAACGGTCGCCACCACCCGTCGCCTCCGTTGGCGGCTTCCTCTAAAGGCACTGCCAATTGAAACGCCGCCAAACACCCAAAGACGTACGCCATTCTCCGCAACCCGTTCGCGGTCCCTCGAAAACTTGGCGGAGAGATCTCCGCTAAATATAAAGGCACAATTTGCGAACTCGCACCGACACCTATACCGGTAATTAATCGACCAAACGTCATTGACGCCGCGTCCCAACTTACGCTCGAAATCAAGGCGCCGACGGCTAAAGGTATCGTCACAAACGCCAACGCATTTTTCCTTCCATACTTATCTGCAATCGGCGCGATGGAAAATCCACCGACGACGCCTCCTAACACCATCACACTAACGACTAACCCTTTCAGCCCGTCGCTTTCCGCGAAACCTAAATCTGAGGCGATCGAAGCTAAAGGCGCGTTGATCACCGCCGAGTGGTACCCGAACAGAAACGCGCCGATGGTCGCCGTCGCGATGGACGGGATTAACCCGGGACCAATGTCGTTGTTGTTGTTGTTGTTGTTGTTGTTGTTGTTGTTGTTGTTGTTAGCATCGTTGCTTTCGTCGTCTTCGCTATTTTCTGCTTTTGCTCCGTATCCTTCGCCATCATCCGCGCCACTGCTTCGCGCAAGGACGACGCGTCTTCTTCCTCTTCTTTGATTTTTTAACAACAACAACCTCCTTTCCTCTCGAAATGGAAGCGAATACCATTCGAAGCACGCGTCGTCGTCGTCCTCGCCCTCACCGCCGCCCGATGCCGACGAAAACGACGACGACGACGACGATGCCGCGGCTATAACTCTCCATCTCCTCCTCCTCCTTCCCGCCGAGAAGGAGACAATCGCGCTTGTTTCTTCCTTCTCGTCGCGTCTTCTCTGACGACGACGACGACGACAGTTAAAACTTTTTGGAGATGAAGAAGAAGAAGAAGGTAAGAACGATGTTGATCTGTGATGCTGCGTAAAAGAACAACAACAACAACAACAACAACGAGAATAAGATGGAGGAGAAGATCGAGCTGATGACGATGACGATGAAATCGTCGGCGCGATGATCATCGTGTTTCGTTCTCTCTCCTCGTCGTCGTCAAGTGAAGACAAGTGTCTTTTGGAATAAAGTAAAGATACTTTTCTGTGAAACCCTAAAACGTCAAGTGCAATCTCTCCCGAAAGCACAATCACCGCGCGCGATAGTTTTAGCACGCGAAAGCTAACAATACACTTTTCACCTTAAAATCGTCTTCGCGATATCGACAAAAAAAGAATGTCTCCTCCGCCTCCTTCTTCTTCGTCGATGATGCCAACGTGCACGAAATTCACCGCCGAAGAAGACGATTGTTCGTCGTCTCAAAATCTCTTCGGAGTCGTCTTAGACAACACGAAATTCACGTGCAAAATATACAACTTTGGCGCGCACGTGGTGAGTTGGCGATCGAAATCGGATTTAGAGGTGTACAAAACGAAACCAGAGTTTCTTTTCTTGAGCGAGAAAGCAATTTTGGACGGGACGAAAGCCATACGCGGTGGGATTCCGATTTGTTTTCCGCAGTTTGGTAAGCTCGGCGGGTGCACGAATCAACACGGTTTCGCGAGGAACACGACGTGGGATTTCGTCGACTCGGAAGTGGACGCGGCGAGAGAGATGGCGAAAGCGACGTTTACCACATCCAGCACCGAGGAGACTTTGAAAGAGTTTCCATATGAGTTTACGCTGAAATATACCGTGACTATTGAAAAAGAGTTTTTGAACACGAGGTTAGAGGTTATAAACACTGACGAGAAGGAGTTTGAGTTTACGACGGCGTTGCACACGTACTTTGGCGTGAAGAGCGTAGCGGATGTCGCCGTGAAAGGATTGAACGGGACGAGGTATACGGATTCGTTAGAGGACGGGAAGAAGTGCCTGGAAGGCGAAGAAGAGATTAGTTTTGATAAGGAAGTCGATAGGATTTACCGAAGGAACGTAGCTTTGGTAGAAGAGCAAAGGTTGGAGATTATCGATCGCGTCTGGGAAGGCGAAGGCGTGTTGTCGCAACACACGAGAGGGGTGGCGATGTCCACGAAGAACTTGAACGACGCGGTGGTTTGGAATCCTTGGATCGATAAAGCGAAAAGCATGGCTGATTTCGGGGACGAGGAGTATAAGGAGATGGTGTGCGTGGAAGCGGCGGCGATTGATGAGCCGGTGAAGGTGAAACCGGGAGAGTCGTGGATCGGAGAGCAAACGCTTGAATCGGTGATTAATTTGGCGCACTTTTCCGTTTGATAGTATTTTTATTTATATCGTGTTATTATCGTTGTTACTATGATTATTACAGTTAAAACACTGCAGTGCTACGTTGTACATCTTTCCTATTATGATACAAATCCTACAATGCTACAAAAATGCGCGTTTGGTTAACCCCTACATTGGTTCTAATCACATACCTAACTTTTAATACTTCTGCGTGTGCGCTTTACATCAAACGCCCATTCGAAACTACCGCGAGCATTCGCTCGTGCTCCGATTGAAGCAAAGCTACTTCTCTCGCATGTTCGTATTCACTCTTCTCGAGCGTTTCGGTCAACTTTCCGTTTCGACATTCTAACTGTTCAATTTTTTTCTCGAGCTCTGCGATTTCGGACGCAGCAGAGAGCCTGCTGACACTTTTTGTCGCATCCGAAACGGACGTTTGCGTCGTCTTCGTCGCAATTTTAGCAGTAGAAGAAGACGAAGAAGGCACTGAGCACGCCGCCAACGCCGCGCTGGCGAGTTCTTCCTTTCTCAACGCCCTCTCCTTCTCTTCCTTCTCCTTTCGAATTTCCTGTTCCAACCGTTTCACTTTCTTCTCCGACTCTTCCTTCGCGACCAACGCCTTCTCTAAACTCAACTCCATTTTACGCATCCTCAATTTCTTCCCACCAAACGTAATGCTATTTCCACCACCAAAGATGTTTTCGTCGTTCTCGTCGTTTTCAAATAAGTCCGCCTTCAACATCTCTTCTTCTTTCATCAACATTTCCGCCGTCCGTTTCCATTTCATCATCTCCGCTTTCATCTCGCTCAAGCTCGCGTTTGCGTTCGCGCACTCTTGCGATATCGTCAGATTTTCTCGTCGCAACGCCTCGTTCCGTTTCGTCGCTTCCGTTAACTCTTCCTCTCGCAAAGATACCAACAGAGCGTTGCTTTCTTTCAATTTTAACTGTAACTTTCTATTTTCCTGTTCCATTTGCGAAAGCGTCTTTTCCATCCGCAAATACTCCTCCTTTGTTTTCTTCAACAGCAACACGTTCGACTGAAATTCAAACCTAAACTTGGACAAAGACGACGACGACTCCATCGAAATCGAATTATTATTTCCTCCTTCGTTGCTAACAACATCACCAAAATCAATCAAATCAAACTTTATCAAAGCTTCCTTCCACTTCTCGCGATCGACATCGTCGGTAATCATGAACGCTCTCTCTATTTTTTCTTTCCATTTTTCTTCCTCGATTTTGAATTTTCCCCTAATTTCATCCAGCTTTGCCACCGCGTAAAAGCAGTTCTGTTCGGCTTCGGATTGCGCGAGCAGAGCGAGTCGAAGTTGCTCGTCTTTCGCTTTCAGTTTGAGAAGGAAGTACGATTCGAGCTCTTCGTATTCGCTCGAATTCATCTTTTTTTCGTGATGCTGATGCTCTGAGGAAAAAAAGTCTGAAGGAAAAAAGAGAAATTTTCGAAATCAATCCTTCATAAAAAAGCGCGCTTAAAATATTCATCGCCACAACCACCGCTCATCCATAACAGAAGAAGAAGAAGAAGAAGATAAAAAGAGGAAAAAGATGTTCGCGAAGCTCCAAAAGCACAAGCAGAGAAAGTCCAAGCAACAGTTAAAGTTCAAATTCGAAGTCTACGACTTTGAGTGTTTTCCCTTGCCTCGCAACATCTTTTCGTGTCGGATTCTGCTCACACGAGGCGCGAAAGTGTCCATGTCGGGGGAAAGCTCCGTGGAAACGACGACTATGAGTGATAATAAGACCACAACGCGCGCGGTGTTTTACGAATCTTCCGACGCGAATAACAAGCTGACGCAAATCGTCACTTTGTATCGAGAGGAAAATGGCCAGTTCGAACCAAAGGCGTACAACGTAAAACTGCAATCGGTCGGAAACAGCACGACTTTCGCGCGAGGCACGCTGGATGCTTCGAAGTTTATAAACGACATGCAAGCTTTGAGCGAAGGCGGGTTTGAGAGCGCGCACGAGATGCGAATGGATAACGGGACGCACATTCGGTGCAAAGTTCGGATGACGTGGTTGAAGAACGCGACGACGAAAGGTTCTCGCAGAGGATCGGAGATGGACTTGACGGAGTTATCGTTCATAAGCAGCGCGAATTTGTCAGCGTCTTTCGTGGCAAATAACAACATAGAGAACGAAAATGACAACAGCACGAACCCATTCATGACGACGCCGATCAATGGTACCGGTGGCGGAGTTTTGAATAACATTAATGAGGAGCAAGATTTGTCCGGGTTCGACGAAGAGCTCGGAGTGGACGCGACAACAACGACGACGACGACGCCAGTCTCGTCGACGACGACTGCGTCGTCGTTGCGAAAATTTAACACGTCTGAGGTGAAGCGTTCGTTATCAACCACATCGTATCTGTCTCCAATCGGCGAATGTTCGACGCCTGAATTAGCGAATAATCGGGCAGATACATTAATAGCAAACAGCGTATCAAACGAAGAAGCCATCGCGAGGGAAAAAGCGTTAGCAGAACAACAACGACAAACGACCCTCGTTTTGGAATCGTTGCGAAAAGAAGCGAGAGATTTGAGAAGACGGAACGACGAGCTGACGAGAGACCGCGACGAACTCGAGACGCAACACGAAGAAGAAACGGAAAAATTGAAGAGTAAAATCGATGCCATGCGAGACGAATTACGAGCGAAGGAAGAAGGACAGAAAGAAATTGAGAGGAGCGCGTTGGAATCTAGTCGCGCGTTAGAAATGCAGACACGTAAATTAGAACGATTAGAAGCTGATTTTGCGCAGGCGAAGAATGAATCGTTGGGATTAAAAGAGCAAACGCAAAGCTTAGAAGCCGCTTTGGTCGCTTTGAGAAACAAACAAGAGGAGAAAAAAGCGAACGATGAAAACATCGCCGTCATCGATACGAATAGCAACAACAAAAACAAAAACAAAAACAGTGAAAACGTGATGGCGACGAGCAAATACGAGGAAGACATCGCCGCGCTTAAATCTACGCTCGAGAAGAAAGAGAAGCAAATCATTCAATTGGAACGCGTGGTGAAAACTTCCGCGGAGGAAATCTCGCGAGAGCGCGAGAAAACAGACGCCATGGTTCATAAGATTGAATCCGAACGCGACTCCGAGCGAAACGCCTACGAAACTGAAATTACGAAATGCGAAACCGAAATCGACAGTTTAAAATCTCAACTCGTCTCCGTCGTCCAAGAAACGACCATGCTCGCCACCGACTTGCGCAAAGATTTACAAAAGCGCGCGGACAAAGAAATCCGAGACGCCAACGAAGAAGCCATGAAAGCTCGAGAAGAGCTCGACCGAACGCAGAAAGAACTCGACGAAACGAACGTGAGCCTCCACTCGCACGTCGCCGCGTTAGTCGACGCGAAAACCGAGTCCGCCGTCGCGCAAGGCGAAGTCTTGGAGCTCAGACTCTCCCTCCGCAAAACCAAAGAGAAACTCTTAGAATCCTTAGCCCGGTTGACGCGGTTCGAGACTAAAGACGTCATGAGAAGAGCAGCAAAAGCGGACGAGACGTTGTAATGTATAAAATTATTTATCATCATGTTCTATCGGCGCGCGATGTGCGGCGAGGGACGCGTATTATTATTATTATTTTTGCTTCACATCATCAGAAATGTCATTTTTGGTCCTTTTTGGGTCCTTGTTTGCTTTGTTTGCGTGGGGAATAATCGGCAAATTTTAATCGAGAAAGAGGCGCGCGCGCGCACACACACACACACACACACGCGCAAGGAAAGTTGAAAGAGAGAAGACACACACACGCACATCAGCGACGAAACGATGGATCAAATAGCGGAAGCGATAATGCAAATCCCCCCGAACGCGATGGATCGCCAACGCGCGTTGACGCTTCTCGCGCATTGCGACAAACACGCGATGAGCGGACGCCCTCGAGTGGCGAGTAAATACGCCATGAACTGCGGGGCGATGCTGTTTAAGCTCGGCCCACCGGTCGCGCAGTTAACGGAGGCGGTGTTTCAGAGAGCGGTGTATTTAGCGAAGCAGTACGACGAGGACGTGCCGGAGTATATGCGAATAATGTTGGAAGGGAACAACCCGGAGTTGGGTGACGCGCTCACGTGGGTCGCCGCTATCGAGGCGAAACTGGGGAAGTTGGAGCAAGCGGAGAATCACTACAAAAGCGCGGCGAAAGCGATCGAGGAGTACGGGAACATCGTGGAGTTGAGCGAGAAGATTTTGCACCAGTGTTTGTTCAATAGACACAGGAAACGCTTCGAACAATGGGAGAGAGTGATGGCGTATTGGAAAGAGAGAATCCTCGTCGCCGAGGAAAACGGGGAGTCAGACGTGCAATTGTTGAACGCGACGGCGTCGTATTGCGGCGAACGAGCGAACGGGTATGAATCGAGGGGTAAGTTTAAAGAGTCGGCTTTGTATAGAGCGAAGAAGTTTGTGGAAACGTGCGCGAGATTGGAGGCGCACGGGACGAGGCGAGACGCCAATCCGGCGCAATTGAGTCAGGCAATCGATAGCGCAGCGCAGGCGTGCGTTAGAGCCGGGGATAAGATGAACGCGACCAAACTTTTGAAAAGAGCGGTATCGGCTACGGCTGGAGCGGTGGAGTTGCCCGGGTTCTATACTTTGGGGGAGATCAAAAGGATCAAGTTTGACGACGCGGGCGTATCTTGGCACCGCGCGCTCTTGGAAGACGAAGACAACAAGGAAGCAGATGATAATAAAAATGGGAAGAAAGATGGCTTGAGTAAAGACGTAATTGATTTCATAGAAAATGGAGAAGATTCACGAGAGGATAATAATGATAGCAACAACAAAAATGGTTTAGTAGGCGCGCCACGAGATCCGTTCGTCGGCGACGAAATCGAAGTGGCGACGTACGAAGCCGTGGTGAAAATCGGAGATAAGTGGGACATTAAGAGAGGAGAGGAAGGTGAGGAAGAAGTAGATGGATGCGAAGCCGTCGGTTCTATTCTATTAGCTTTGGGACAAGTGTTTTTCGGGTTTGATCAATACAAAGACGCGTCGAGACCATTACGAACTGCGTCGAGGTTTCTCGCGCACGATCCCAGCACGCAAGGCGTCGCTTTGCACATGCTCGCGTGCTCGAACTTCTATCAAGTGGGGAAGAACGGGAAAACAGAAGACGCGAAGAAACTCGATCGAGAGTTACGCAGGCAAGCTGCTTTGGCGTTCTCTGCCGCGGCGGAGTGTCGATTGAACTCCACCGATCCCGAAGGCTTGAAAGACGGCGTGAGTTCGTTGTTGTTTTTAGGACGGGTCATGTTTGAACTCGGAGAAATCTCGGATGCGATGAACGTGACACACAGAGCTTTAGATGTGGCGAAGACAGGATTGGGCGAAAATTCCAAGGAGGCGAAGGAGGCGATGAATGCTTTGCGCCATTTACAAATGGAAGTGCAAAATCGATGATGATTGTGATAGCATTAAATAACTTTGTATTGGAAACATACGCCTACATATACTACACGTTGGTCACTCTCTTTCTTGTTGTATCACCGCTCGCAGTATTGTTGCTCTTCTCTTCTTCTTTCGGAATGTTTAAGGCCATGTACGCTTCTTGACCTCTCTTTAGGAACCAAAAGGCTAAAAATTGAATTCCCAACTGCAAACCAAACTGCGCGCCGATTTGCGACCCGACTTTCACGCTCTCGAACGAATACAATTCTAAAATTTCTCTTCCATTCTCCAAGCACCGAATTTCCCCTTCTAAACACGTGAATTGTACATCGCCGCCAAACTCGTTCGCTGCTAACGCAGAGAAGGCGTAATAGATGAAATCGATATATTTTATCCATCCGGCGCCTTTTGGGATGGAATCGACGTTTAAGTAAATGCCTCCAAACAGGGTGAAAATGGTAATCGAAGCCGGTCCTAAGGCTAACGCCGCACCGACCGGTAACGCCGCTGCCATGAAAATACCCAAAGCCTGCGCCGCCAACGCTTCGCAAATTATGATCGAAACGAACGTCCAAAAGTATTCCGCACCTTCGCGGAACCCGACGACGTTATACACCAACGCGCAAAAGAACAACCTCGGCAACAGTTTCGGCAGTTCTGCGATGTATTTGGAAATGTAATACGCGGAACATGAATACGCACCGGAAGAGCGTTCTCGTCCGATGACTGCCTTCTCTCCCGCGAATAAGTTGATAGCAGGGAGAGCAGAAGTGTACGCGACGTTCAAACAAATGAAGAACAAACACCCGATTCTGTCCTGCACGCCTTGTTGATCTTTCCCTAAATCTCTGTACAACGCGGAGAGAATCAAAGCGTAGATGACGTCGATGACGATTGGAACAAAAATACCAATCACGTTCCGTTTCTGTTCGCGCAACGAGCGGTCCATGAGCAACGCGAACTGTTGAAACCAATTCGCGCCTCGTCCTTGGTACTCGTTCACGAGACTGTCGTCATCACTTTTCTTCCTTCTATTATTACTAGTATCGCTACTGTTTCCGCCTCCGAATAAGGACGAGTTCATCGCTCCCGCTAATTTCACCGCGTTCTCGCCCAACTCTCGTTCCTCGCACTTACTCGCAAACAAGCGCAACCGGTCCCTGCTGTTTTTCTCCGCGACTTCTGACCTTCTGTCCATGCTGGTGATATCCATGAAAAAATCCGCCGGGTTTGTCAAATCTGGACACTTGAACGATAACTTTGCAAAGTACTCCACCGCCTTGTCGGAATCGCCAATGTATAACATCCTCCCTTCGCTGATTAACAAAAGTTGGTCGAATAACTTGAAAATAGAACTTCGAGGTTGATGTATGGTGCACACGACTGTTCTCCCATGCGCGGCTAAATCTTGCAACGCTCTGACGACGTTCTGCGCCTGGAACGAATCCAACCCGCTCGTCGGTTCGTCCAAAAACAAAGCTTCTGGATTCGCCACCATTTCTATCCCAATGTTCGCTCGCTTTCTCTCTCCACCAGATAACCCTCGGGGAAATCCACCAGGTCTTCCAATCTTTGAATTCTCCACCGCTTTTAACCCCAACTCTAAAATCAAACTTTTCACCATCCTCGTCTTTTCTTCGATGCCCATGCTTTGCGGCAACCGCAGCTTCGCGTGCAACATGAACGTCTCCATCACCGTCAAATGAGGAAACAACAACTCCTCCTGCATGACGTACGCTACTTGTCTGCTCCGATAAATCTTCTCGTTTCTTTCCTTCCCATCGACTAAAATCTCTCCGGTCAGAGTCCCGTCCTTCTTCGGAATCCGTCCGGACAAACAGTTGAGCAACGACGTCTTCCCACTTCCCGTTGGCCCCATCAAAGCTATGAAATGTCTCGGCATCGCCGCGCCCGTCATGTCGTCTAAAACTTTCTTTTGCACGCGTTTCTTCTTATTTCCAATCGTCACGGTGTAGTTCAAGTTTCGCCACGTGATCGATATCCCTTTGTGCGTATGTGTCGTCGACGAGGCTTTGACAAAACTGCGGCTGTTGCTGCTGCCCTCACCACCATCAACGGCATCATCATCGTTCTTCTTCTTCTTCTTCCTCGCGTCGATCGATTTCCTCGTCTGGTTTTCGTACTCCAACTCCCACGTTCTCGCGCATTCCTCCGCCGTCGGTGGCGGTGGCGGTGCGTCGGCGGCGACGACGTTCATCTCCTCCTTGGGCCAATATACGTGATATAATGTGAGATAAAAAACGCCGGCTGTGGATACGGATGGAGGCGGAAGAATTTTGCGGTAAGTTTAGGGTTGCAGTCTCTAAACCCTAAACCCTAAAACACAGAGTTGGTTGGAAAAAGAGATACGGAGCGTTTTTCCCCAGCCTGGGGACGCACCTCAAAAGAAAAGAATACTCTCTATGTCGCGTTCGTTCGTCGCGATGTCGTCGTCGTCGTCGTCCATCTCCGCCTCGGGCAGCGCGTTCTCTTCGTCGTCGTCGCGCTCCTCCCGTCGACGACACTCACAACAACAACGACGACGACGAGGAGGTTTGCGCGAGGAGGATCGGTCGTCCTTTTTCCGTTGTCGTTCGATCTCAAAAACAACAACGGAGGAGGAGGAGGATACGTTTTCCTTCTCTTCGTCGTCGTTCGACCCGCTGGAAATCTTTACCGAATCTGACGACGACGAGAAGAAGAAGAAAACGAATGTATCGTCGTTAGTGGTGGCGACGACGACGAGCGCGGCGTTGACGGGGTACCAACTCACCGCGACTGGAGATGGTTTCCAAGCGATGGCGGGTGACAAATCCATCGACCCGTTCGCGAACTTTTCGCCAGTCTGTCCGGCGTCGGACGGGGTGTTTCGAGTCGGTCAGAGAGTTGCGCTTTCTTTAGCCGGGGATAGCAACATCGAGAACTATCGACCGTTGATCAACGATGTTTTAATTCGCGTTCGGACGGAGTTGTGCGTTTTGGAATCGTTCGTGAGAGAGACGGCGATACCGTTCGTCCAAACGAAAGGCTTGGGATGGGTGTTGCCGAAACACGAGACTTCGGAGACGTATTTAGCCGGGGTTGTTTTTGTCGTCGGCGCGAACTTTATCTTGTTGGGGAGCACGAAAGTGGTGGCGATTTTAGCCATCTATCACGATTTGAGCTTAGGATTGGTGGCGAGAGGTATGGGCGGTTTGCTCGGATTTATGAGCCCGGGAGACGTGAGGAAAGCGAGGGAGGAAGAGTTTGAAAAGTTGATGACGAAACAGATGGAAGAGACGAAAAAAGTGATGTTGGATGCAAACATGAGCGCATCGGAGAGAGAGCAGAAAACGACGGAAATTAGCACCCGGTACGCGATGGAAATGGAAAGGATTAAAACGACGCAAGAAGACAAGGAGAGATCGGACGAAACAAGCGGCATTGCGAAAGTTAGAAAAGGCGCGAGCGTCGTCGCGATTCCTTTGAAATTGTACGGAACGGTCAGTAGGAAAACGAGGGAGATTTTGGAGGTGTTTGATACGTTTTGTTCGCGATATTTCGTCGCGTTCACGGTGACGTACATCATCGTGAAGACTCTGCATTACGTCGTGTTTCCAGACGTGCTCGGCTAGAAGAAGAGGATATGATTCACGTTACATTACGCACTGTTATTATTAATAAAAATATACCATTACTTTAATTTGCGCTATAAGAAATTGCTCTATATTGCTATTACTAAATTCGTGTTCTCTAATCAGTACAATTTGGTCTTCCATCATCAAGTCGGTCGTCTGACGAACCGTCGAATCCGTCTCGCCCGAGCGTCCTCGCTCTTCTCCCGACACTTGTCCACGTCGTCGCTCAACTTTTTCAACGTCTCATACGAGCACTCAAACACCTCCACTCTCCTTTTCGGCTCGTTCGTCTTCTCATCTAAACTTCTCAAGGTCATCTTGACGACGTATCGCAACCGGTCTCCTCCGAAAGCGGCGTTTACGTCGTCTTCCTCCTTCTCCGCGTGTCTTCTGTTCTGTCGCAACCTCGAGCTCGTCTCCACGCTCATCCGCCATTCGATGTTCTCTAACCGTTCCGTCGTTTTCTCGTCCTCTATTTCCGCCAGATCTCCGCACGCTCTCGTTAATCGCGTCTTATTTTTCACGTACGTTTGTCTCAGCGTCTCCTTCGTTTCCTCGGATATTTTCGCTCTCTTCCCTACTTTCTCTCCTCCTCCTCCTCCTCCTGTAGTTAAAGTTGTTGTCGTTGTCGTCGTTAAATTTTCCAATCGCTCGTCGAACGCTCTCGGAGTGAGATCGACGGAAGCGCACTGGTAGAAAAACTGCGCTAAAGTTTCAATCTTATCCAACTCTTCCTCTTCTTCGGCGACCCCGCCGGCGCCTTCGGCATCGCTCGCGATGAAAATCTTCTTCAGACGGTCTTCGCTCGTTTTCCCACCACCATTCAGAACGACAAAGTCGAGCGCGAATTGGATTCTCTTTTTGACGACGTCGAGCGAGTGTTGCTGTTCGCGAGAAGAAGAAGAAGAAAAAGAAGACAGAGCCGACGTTAAATCTCGCTTCAAACTCTCCGTCGTCGACAGCGGGTCCATCATGTATCCCTCCTCTCGTTTTCTTTTTCACTTTCTACGAGTGCAAGTCCGTTGTTTTCTCGTGCAGAGAATTTCACGCACAAAAATACGAATAACAAACTTTTAATTTTACGTTTTCGGTCAAACCGCATGTATCGAATGTCTCAAATTTAGAAACACGCAAGTAGAGGTAAACACAGTCGGGGGCACGCGAAACCTACCACCACGTTCTCTTTGCTTTTCCTCGTCTCTAACAAAAAAAAGAAGGATGAGAAACGCACCACCGCGGGACTCGTCGTCGTCCGAGCGGCAACAACGGCAGAAAAGACACGAAATGACCGACCGAGAGCGGATGGAAATTTACGTCTGGATCGACGGGTTGAATCTTCAATCGAAACCAAAAAAACACTTCGCGCGAGACTTTTCGGACGGGGTTTTGTGCGCGGAGATTTTACTGAAGACGATGAAGGCATCTTCTTCTTCCTCCTCCTCCTCCTCTCGTTTTCGTGATGCCCAAATATCCATGCACAACTACCCGATCAAAAACAGTTTCAAAGGGAAAATGGAAAACTGGGAACTTCTCAACTCGAAGGTGTTGAGGACGCGAAAAATACAGTGCGAGTTGACGAGAGAGGAGATGAGCGCGGTGGCGAGAAGCGAGAAGGACGCGGCGGAGAGAGTGTTGCTGAAGATTAAAACCGCCGTAGAGGATGATTTCACGTCTTTCGAAGAAGAAGAAGAAGAAGAAGAAGAAGAAGAAGAAGAGGAGGAACCCTACGACGAGACCGACATCGAAGAAGAACGAAAAACACTCGCGCCCGCCAGCGACGACGCCGAACCCGAGGAAGAAACACTAAGAGAAGCGAAAGAGGAAGAAGAAAAAGAAAAAGAAGAAAGAGAATACCAACGGCAACATCGCGAGACGCTGCTGTTGAAGGAAAAAGACGCCGTAATATCTCACTTGACGTTGAAAGTGGAGGCGTTGACCGCCAAGTGCGCCAAGCTCGAACAGTTGCTCGTCTTGCTGCAAAAGAAGTTTAGGACGGAGGCGCCGTAGACGCGTCAAAAAAATATCAAAACCCTAAACTTCGTGAACAACCCCGCGCCCCTTAGAAAAAAGGAACAAAATCTCCCCGTTCGCTTCTTCACTTCCTCCTTTCGAGAGCGAACAACCGATCGCGTGTTCGAGCGGAGAAGAGATCGCATTCGTTCAATCGCTTTTTTGAACTGACTCGCGTCTGTCTGTGTGCAATACACATTTTGAAGAAGGTGAAGAGAAAAGAGAGAGAGGAGATATACATTTTTGACTCTCGAGTGTCATTTTTAGCCGCGCGCGCTTTGAAAAAAAAGAGCGCGCTTATTATTAGTTAGAAGAAGAAGGAGAACAAAGAAAGAACCGAGAAGATACTAAAAGACAGAGAACGACAACAACAACGATGAAGTCAACTTCCGCGGCCATGGTCTGGTCCATCGTATTTTACGGCGCCGGTTACTTAGCCTCCGCGGCGGGTATCATCATGTTGAACAAATACATTTTGTCCGTCACGCCGTTTCATTTTCCAATCGTCCTCTCGTCGTTAGGCGTCGCGTTCGGATGGGTCATGACGGCGTTGTTGTATAAATTTAATGTCATTACTTTAGGACAAGATAAGTTTGAGATGAGTTTCAAGGAGTACGTGATGGTAGTTTCACCGATTGGGTTTTTCCAAGCGACGACGTTAGCGGCTGGGAATACCGCGTACTTTTACCTCTCGTTGAGTTTTTTGCAAATGTGTAAAGCGATAGGACCGGTGGTGTTGTTCGCGCTGTTGACCGGTATCGGATTGGATAGATTCAACATGAGGGTGTTCTTATCGATTATAGTCATCGTCATTGGGACGTTAATGGCTGCCTGGGGGGATGTTTCATTCACTGCGGTTGGTTTTCTCTGCATTCTCGTCGCCGAGTTGAGCGAAGCGGCGAAGAGCGCGTGGATGCAGTTTTTGTTGGCCAATAAGTCCTTTTCCATGTGGGAGGGTTTGTATTTCATCTCCCCGGCGTCTTTGTTCTTCTTATTCGTGGCGAGTGCGTGTTTGGAGTTTAAAGATATGGTAGATAATAACGCGTGGGGGATGGTAACAGGTCAACCGCACCTCTTCGCTTTGGCCGGTTGTCTCGGTTTCTTCACCAACTTGTGTTCGTTGGGGGTCATCAAAGCTGCGGGATCGTTGACATTGAAGGTTCTCTCCATGTCTCGATCGGTTTTGTTGATTTTATACGGCATGGCGGTGTACCACGACGTCGTCACGGTCATCGAAGCGATCGGGTACGGAATCGTCTTAGTCGGTTTCTTTTGGTACAACTTTGCGAAAGTCGCGCAAAAAGAGCAAGAAGCGAAAGAGAAAGAGGCGTTAGAGAAGGAACCTTTGCTGTCAAACTCTGACACGAAATCTGCCGCGTAAGAACACGAGTTTATGTTTATATTATCGAGAGAGTTGCTATATTATATTAATTTATACATCATATTTACCATATATGTTTTACCATTCTCGCGTTTTGACTCTTGTCTCTCGCACGCGCGCGCGCGCTGATATTCACAACTTTTCGATTTGTGTGACACTCTTTCTTCACACACGCGAACGAATTTGAAATTAGAGCGTCACAAAAATTACACGCTCACTTTCCTCCTTCGAGGTCTTTGTGCGTGTCCACGCGAATACATCAAGCGCATCGTCGGTCGGGAGTAAACGACGACGGCACGTCTCGCGCGCAGGAAGAGAGAGACGCATTCTACTGCGTGGGAAGAAGAAGAAGAAGAAGAAGAAGAAAAATGTCGAACACAACTTTTGGGAAAAAAGCGGACGAGTTGGTGAAAGAAATCGCCTCGTCCATAGAAACGAGCGCGAGTCCATCTTCGATTCCACCGTATAACGAAGAGCTAGTTCGGTCGATATTAGAAGAAGTGAAAGCGCACTACGAAGAGAACAAGAGTTTGGTGAGGAAGTTGGAGCAAGTGAGCAAGAAACTTGAGCAACTCGAAGACAGCGCAGAAAAAATGAAAGGAGACAGTGATACTACTCAGGAAAAGATACGGGAAAAAGCGGAGCAGATAGTGAAAACTGAAGAGGAAAAAGGAGGGATATTAGCGGCCATGCACACGCATCACCACTCGATTTTACGAAACAAGAAAGCACTGATGATTTATCTCAACGAACGCGTAAAACGTATTCAAAGTTTGCGATGGACGTTGGGCGTCGGTTTACAGGATTCGATTTCAGAAAACTTATCGCACTCGGAACGAGATTACTTCACTGAATATTCGGCAATATTAAACAAATATATGGGGAAGAAGGAAGGCATTAACATGAATTTGACTTTAGACCGAGATCCGCCGAAAGAGCACAAAGTGCAAGTGAAATGTATGAAAGACTACGGCGAGATTTACACCAAAGACGGTGTCGTCGATTTGAAAAAAGATACCGTACATTTGCTGTGGAGAGAGGAAGCGCAGCCGTTGATTAGCGAGGGGGTGTTGGAGAAGTTGGATGATGCTTAGTTGCTGTTGCTATTTTACTACACTTTAGGATTGTGATATTAATGCTAGTGTGCGCGACAAAGCGCCAGTGCGCCACTCTTTTTTGTAACTAACTTTTTTTTCGCGGGCTTTTTCTGCACTCACATGACGCATCATGTCTTCTGTACAACAACAGCAACAACAACAACAACAACAACCGCACGATGACGCTGACGGTGATGATTTCTTTTACCTTGGGGATGCCGATTTATACATGCAAACGACCACGTTCAACACGACCGGACAGAAACGTTGGGATGCCGCTGTCGTGTTGAAAGAGTTCCTTTTTGACGAGAGAACGGCAGAGGAGATGTTTACATCAACAACAACATCAAAGAAGAAGAGAAGAAAAAGAATATGCGAATTAGGCTCTGGAAATGGGTGGTTGGCAATGACGATAGTGAGGAAATTTTGCGACGAAATCGACGCTTTTTACGCGACAGAGATGGAAGCCGGAGGTGCTCTAGAGTGGTTAAATTTGATACTCGACTCAAACAGAGAGAAAGGATGCCTGAAAGCAAACGAACGAGAGAAGATTCACGCGCGATCGTTGGATTGGAACGACGTTTTAAAATCTGATGAAGTGGACAAAGGAAAAGATGAGAATGCGGAAATGACGGACATTGATTTCCTCCTCGGCTCAGACCTCGTGTACGAAGAATCTGGAGTGAAAATGTTACCTCGAGTCATCGCCAAACTGTTGCGAACGAGGTGCAACGCGAACGGTTTCATGCTCTACGCTCACACAAAACACAGGTACGATGGAATGGACGTGGACTTCTTCGAGAATTTAGAGCAGGAAGGGTTGATGTGTGAAGAAGTTAGAAAATTTGGCACGAAGACGCCGCCGCCGAGTCCTCCACCGTTTGAGAGTCTGTTTCCCGACCAGAGGATCGCCGTATTTCGGATTTCTGGTTCCTCACACGAGTAGCGTAGTTTTACCCGTAGTATTTTTTAGCAATTCTAGCTGTGCAATGAATATGAAATTTAGGTAAGTTACAACAGTAATAAAACAATGCAGGTATTGAAACAAAAGCAGTTATGAAACTACGCATGAACACCCGGGTTGATCAATCACTTCGAAATGCGCCAAGTTGATATCAACGACGATAACCGTAATATCATCCGGTGGATAACTTCGGTATAATCTTCTCTGCTTCGCCGATTTTGCAAGTTTCTTCGCCGCTTGTGCAGCGGGAATACCTGGTGCAGACTCTTGAAACGAAGAAGCTTGCCCAAATCGTACGCTCAAATCCTCGTACATTCCGCTCCCATCTTTCCCAGAACTCATGTTATTCGTGCTGTGATTGCTCCCTCCTCGAAAAGAGGCATCCACGGTGGCTGTGTTGTGGAAACCTCCTCCTCTTGTAGAATAATCGCCCGTCCGCGTGTAATCGGCATCGCGCAAGGATTCAATGTGTAGCGTCGCTTCGTCGCTCGTGAACACGTCCCAGCATCCGTCCGAGGCTAAAACTATTCGAGCCGGTTCGCCGCTAGCAATTGTGAAATCTCTGAACTCTGGCGTGCATATGACGGCGCGAGCGACGCCGGAATCACCAATCGACCGCGTAAACGCGCAGGATACGCCAGTTCGGGCGACGATTCTCGGTGCGGATAAACCGCCAGTTTCTTCGTGTTCTATTCTCGCTAAAAACGACGTTCTTCTAGCGTGCTCCGAAGACACTAGACCGGATCGATCGATATGCACACGAGGTATGTCTTCAATTTTGAACGGAAACAAAGTCGCGTAGATGTCATCATCGTCGTCGTCATTCTCGTCACCGCCAAAATTATGCGTCTTGGACGGTTCTCGACGCGAGTCTTCCATCTCTTCGCTCGAGGAGCTGTACGGTACGGCAGAACTCTTCATCCCTGCGCTACTCCCGTTGGTGCTCGAATCTTCACCGCTGCTACGATTGTTGTTCATAAAAGCAGAGCCGTCCTGATTGGCTCCTGCCGCGAGTGATCGTATCGTTTTCTTAATCTCTTTTTCTTCGAACTTTGCGTGCATCTTCTTTAACTCTTCTCTCGCATCTTCATTTCGTATTTTCAAAGATAAGTCCGCAAATTTTGCCGCAGCGTTTCCAGCGCCTTGTGCTTTGGTTAAATCGCTCTCCGAAGTCGACTTTGCCATACTTTTTCCTTCCATACTATCTAGAAGATTTGCGCTGCCATGACTCTTTGGAAATGGCATTGTATCTCTAAAGCCAGAAGTCGTCGTCGTCGTCGTCGTTGTCGCTATGGGCGGCGGGCTGTTCCTTCCCTCGTGTTCTCTTTCTCTCACCGCTTCTGAGGTTTGCGTGAAGCTATCGTTCCGAGATTTGAGCACCTCCGACGCTCTCCTTCCACCGGCAAATCGCGTGAGCATTTCTGATCCACCTCTGATCGATTGCTCTTTTTCTGCATGCGTCTTCTCTTGCCACTCTTTAAATGCTAAACCGCCTTCAATGGATGGATTACTCGAGTCGGTAGCGAAATCATCCACGCTCGAATTTCGATTTCGTCTGTTCGAAGGTGATTTTAACTCGTCTGCTTTTTTTTGCAAAAGGCGACTCTTTTTCGCGCGAGCTCTATAATACTGCCCCATCCTCGAGCGTTCGTTCAAATTCATCGCCGTGTGATCTTCGCTCAAATTGAACGTTCTGTTTTTGTATCGAATCACGGCACGCGTATCCCCCACCCACGCTGTTTTCACGTACGCGATGTTTGTATCTAACGCCCTTTTAATCATAACGATCAATGCAGTCGTTCCATCTCTTCCAGTTACTCGCATGTCGTGATTAATCTTTGCCGCTGCGTCTCTCGTCGCCTGCTCCAAAGATTTTGGCCACATTCGCTTGGCTTTTTCTCTATCGTCCAATAAAATATCGTGATTTCTAAGGTTCGCGTCATCTTTACTTTGCCGTCTACTCTTAGTGCTCTCTTTTCTTTTACCATCGCCACTCGTGCTCGGTTTCTCGTCCTCCGGTAGCGCATCGCATATTCGCTGTAAAAAATCTTCGGCGCACCTCGTCGCGCTCAGCCTCCCGGCGTGGCCGTCGAATATGCAAAACACCGCGTCCGCAAACTTCCCAGGAACAGCATCGTCGACGAACACGCAGTAGGTGTCCTCGTCTTTCGTGGATTTCTCTTGGAATATGCCTGCGTAATGATGAAAGCATTATTATTATAATTGGTATTGAAGACAGACAAACGGAGTAGATGTCAGTTTTTTTAAAGCGTTTATTGTGGATATTTTTTAATCCGCTCAACCCACTTCAACTAACGAGGTAAAAGCTAACCAACAGCAACAAAGGCTCTTTCTCTCTTTCTCTCTCTCTCTCTCTTGCCTAACGCGGCGCGAAGAAATAATGAATCAAACAAACGCGCGAGAACGAGAGAGTGTAGGAAAGCGAAAGCCAGAAGGTAACTAGTAGTAAACCAAGCGGCGGCGCGCAAAAAAAGAACTCGCGTTTGATGATGCCCGATTCATAACTCATTTTGCGGGTAAAAAAAAAGCGACATTTTTCTCAATTTAAAGAGAAGAGTTCTTTAGTTGCAAACGAGAGAAAAAAAATAAAGAAGAAACAACCACACGCGCGTGATTACACCACAGACGCACCGTATTCACACCCGGAATGTAAAAAAGCGTTAACGGCTCCACCGACCGCGGGCGCTTTGTTGCTTAAACTCGCAGCGCTTTCCGCTCTTCTCATCTTCTTCTTCTTTTTTGTTGTCGTCGTGTGTTTTTTGCTTACTTCTTTCACCTTTTCCTCTTTTTCTTGTTTAGGGTTTTTTGCTCTTTTCAAAACCCTAAATATTTGACGTATTTTGCCAGCCAGTAGAAAAGAAGAGAGAACAGAGATCGCGGCGAATCGTCAAAGTTCCTTAAGAAGCTCTCTCCTTCTTTTTAAAAGAACACGCACGCGTCGCGACTTGGGATCGATCGAACGAACGAGAGAAACAGCGCGTGAACTTAGCGGTGAGTTTTCACCCGTGATTTTAAAGAGAAAGATTTAGTTTTATACGCGTCTTCTTTGTCGCTGTTGTTGGGATTAGTAAGAGAGAACGAAGAGAGAGAACGAAGAGAGAAGAGAGAACACGCGAGAAGTGATCGTTTGAATCGTTCCCAAAAAAGTAAAAATATGAGTGGTCACGCGCGAGCGCTCTTGGCGGACGCCGGGAAAGGCATCAAGGTGGAAACCGGGGAGATCATTTTCATCTGTTTTGGCTCTATATTGTTCGTCGCGATTATGATTGGCATCGGGTGCTGCTTAGCGGACGCCGCGCAACACAGACGAAGGAAATTGACCTTCCCAGGGGCGGAAGATTACGTCTCGCACGGACGAATGTCGGCGACGAAATGGATCAAGACGATTGGTGCGCCAGATATGCTTGTAGAGCAGTATGATATCGCCTACGCGGGAGGGGAATTGCCAAAAGATCGGTACCAACGATTAGCGTTGCCGATGTACGCGGATCCAGGGAAGAAGTTTGACGCGTGCGCCTTACCGAAGAAGTGGCTCAAGCCGCTCGGGCCGCCGTTGCGTAAGCTTTATTTGTGCTTCTTTTGGAACGATATTTGTAAGGTGATGTACAAGGATTGCTATTGGGGAACGAAAAGATTGAGAGAGTGGAATCAAGATCCAGAAGCGGACGAGGAAACGCCGGCGAGATGGTTGGGCGAGTGCAAGCCGTGCTGCTACGCGGCTGACTCGTTCAACTCGTGCACAAACTGGATGTGCTGCGGCTGCTGCGGTATGCAAGAGTGTAAAACGTTGCAAGAATCGACGACAAACTGCGTCAAGTCGGTCGGGGACCCGAACTGTTGCGTGATTGAGAATGGAAAGTTGACCGGAGTGCCAAAGATGCCGACGATACCGTCGTGTAAGGTGAACTCGTGCGGAGGTTGCGAAAACTGCGTGGGCACGAAAGCAGAACCAGAAATGATAGAACCGGGGGAGGACGATTCTCCGGAAGCGCACGCGGCGTACAAGGAGTACTTGGAAAGAACTGCGAAAGAAAACGCGGATAAGAAAACGGAAGAGGCGAAGGAGAGAATGAAGAACGCTATCAAAGCCGCTTCGATGAAAGCCCAGATGGAGGAGGAGAAAAAGTAAACGTGCCTCTTCATCATCATCTTAACAAGAACAACGACTATTGTAATTTTATCACACATTCATGAAAGGAATACGAAACGTATAATCACATTTTTTTAAAGTATTCTCTCAAATATTTACCGCATGCATATGTATTAGTAAGAAGACTACGTGCTCGCAAACGAATGAACGAAGAGCCCGCGCGCGCGCGTATTAAATCTCTCTCATAAAGCCTTGCGCGTTCGTGATGAACTGCAACAACCCAAACAACATCAAACCGCCGGGAAAGACTTTCGGTCCGGGCCAATCTAACGGATCGTCTTTCGTTTCGTTAAATCTATCGAATTCAATTTTAATCACATATAAACACGCCAAAGCGCCGACTCCTAAACCAACCGGCGTGAAAACGTCGTTATCGGAATTAATCAACGCGAACGCCGCTGCGCACCCGCCGAGACCTGGCGCTAAGGCCGGCAAATTCGGTCTCCCCACAAAATCTGGTGCCATTCGCTGCGAATTTAGCACGCCTTCCGCGCCTAAAACTAAAGCCAAAGAGAGGTTTTGTTGCGCCACGGCCAACGCGATTTGCGGGTCAATCGCTCTCGTTCTCATCGTCGACGCTCTCTCGTTCCTCGTGGTGACGGTGGTGGCGATAGACTTTCTCGTCGCAGAAGAAGAAGAAGAAGAAGAACTGGAGGAGGACGTGCTCGTCGTTTTAGACGTCATCGTTCGCATCATCATCGTTGTTGCCATGATTGTGTGTGTGTAAGTGTGTGTGTGTGCGTTTAATAAGAGAGGAAAAAAGAGTGTGTGGGTGATGCGCACGAATAAACAAATGATTACACGCACGACAGACAACAGAGGCGTGCGTGTTGGTGCGCGAGATATCTCTGTTTTGTCACCTTCTTTCTTCTCCCAAACTCTCTCTCTGAAAAAAAACTCGAGAGAGCGGAGAGAGCGGAGAGAGAGAGAGAGATTTTTTTGAAAAAAAACGTAAAGAGAGTTGCATCCAACAACAAACAACACAGAGAGAGGAACTCTTAGTGCGAAACGCTCGAAGAGGCCCCACGGACGGAGAGCAAAAAAAGCACAAGAAGCGTGCCTTCTTCGCGTAAAATTTTCCGCGCATCATCCGCAACACTCTTTTCTCGCTCTTCTCGTCGACGAGAACAAAAAACACACGGGGGGCACATTGGCGAGACCCGGGGGTCTTTCTTTGTGTTCGTTTGAGGGATAAAGAGAAAGGGAGAGAGGGAGAGAAGAGATGACGACGCGAGAAGAAGAGGTGGAGGAGGAAAAGGAGGAGGAAAATGTGGTCGTTGAAGAAGAGATGAACGAAACGGTAGTCGTGAACGATTCTCCGGAAAAGAAGAAGACGATCCCAGCCGTTACCACTACCGCTGCTGCTGCTTTTAATGATAACAACAACAACAACAACAAGAGGCTCAGTCCAATGAACGAACGAATGAAGAAGCTCTTCTCGAAAGAAAACGCGGAGAAGTTTGCGCGAAATGCGAAAGAGACGACGTTTAAAGCGGGGAGTTTGTTGCAAGACGTGTCGAGTAAGTCGTTCGTGAAGATGAGAGAAGGCGTGAAGAAAATGAAAGAGTTGAGCGTGGCCTCTTCTTCGCGGCAAACCGATGGAAACGGGGAGAATGATAGAGAAGATGACGACGACGACGACGACGCGAAAGCGAAGAAACGCGTGGAACGAGGGATACGCGCGAGCACGACGGAAACAAACGCTAACGCTGATATATTCGTGGACGTGGAGGACGACTTGCGTTTTCTCGGGTACGCCGACGGCGACCACGCGACGTTAGCAAAAGTCACCGTGATGAAGTGGAGCGTGATGTTTCCGAGGTGTTTAGCCGTTGGAAGAGAGGATGGCACGATACGAGTGATTGTTTTCGGGAGTAAAAATGGCATCGATAATAGGATTAAAAATGAGAAGAAGATGACGAACAAAGAGAAGAAAGAAGCGACGATCGAAAAGAGTACTGCCACAAACGATAGCCAGCATCGGCAAAATGAAGAAGAAGGGAACGATAAAAAGCTACACAAGAAAGGAGGATCCGTGGCAGATAGAATAGCGAGCATTGAAAAAGAACAACGGCAGGGAAGAGATGGCGCATCAACACCACCACAAGCACAAGCACAACCACCACCGACAACTGAAATCATTCTCTCGGATGATGAAGACGAAGAGAAAATGGATGAGTACAACGCGCACGGCGTCTCGTACGTGTTCGAGCTCGAAGACGTGTTCACCGAAGCCGTATCGGATTTAGATTGGTCGTTAGATGGTTCAGCTTTGCTTGCATGTTCAGCGAAAGGTAAAGAGATTCGAATGTATAAGCTCCAAGATAATAATTCTGGGAACACAAACAACGCCACGAAATATTTCCGCTCCGGCACGCTCGAAGCGGTTGTACAAATATCAGAAAATCCAACGAGCGTAAAAATACATCCGGTGAGAACAAACTTGTCGTTAATCACCACGAAACAGCGAAGCGTAATGTTAGCAGATGTAAATTCTTCGCAACCGCCGGATAGAGTTCGCGTGCAAGGCGATCCCGAAGCTGGTTTGAAAGAAATCTGTTTCAACACGTCTGGAAGACTCGCGTATTTCGGCGATGACACCGGAAGGGTCTTTACGCTTTCCTGCATAGAACGGAAAGACTTTACGAAGAAGTTATCCATTTCGAAACTTTTGAGTAAAGGTAAGAAAAGCAGCAACAACTCGTCGTTGGCAAAACAAACCGATCCAACCTCTCGACGTATAAAAGAAGAGAAAAACAAAAACGGTATGGGTATGCGTAGAAGTAATAGCAGTAGCGGCAACATGTCTTCAAAAGGTAGCGAAGGCGATGACACCGCGGGTGGCAATCATGCTGCTGAAAGTAACGAGAACGAGAACAATGGAGATGGTAGCGAAGAAGCCTCAACTGAAGGTGCCGCCGCTCCTGCCGCCAAAAAGTATTCTTTGATTTCCGCGTTGAAACCAGAAGAGATTAAAGAAAAGGCAAAAGAGAAAGCGAATTTAGTGGCAAAGCGCGTGAAGGACGACGTGAAAGTGGCCATGAACAAAGTGAAAACGTATGCGAAAGAAAAAGCGACGAAACCTTCCCAAGGATTCTCGCTCACGGTGTTGCACGTGAACAGTTTAGGCCAAGAGCGATCGCCAGTGTGTGCTTTATTCTGGTGCGCGTATGTCGCTTCAATCAACGCGCCTGTTCTCGCCGTGGCTACTGAAAATGGGAAAATTCGATTACTTAGAATAGTCGATTTAGGAACGTCTGGTGATCATTTAGTGCCGATTGCGACGGCATCCATGCCGTCGCAACGAGGTGGTTTTTCGTTTTGTCCGGCTAAAGTCTCCACCGCACCACCGATGGTCGCCGCACCGCGCGATAAAGTCACTGGTCTGGTGTGCGAAATTTTGCAATCGAAAAATTCGCTCTCGCAAAACGAGGAAGGCCAAGAGGAGCGAAATTACGAGATCAAGCAAGTCTTGGAAACAAGAGAAGATGACACCTTCTTTAGCGACGGCGAAGATGAGACCAAGCAAGATAAACCAAAAACGCCCGCACTTGCGTTTTGCGCGGATTCGTTCTCCTTTTCAGGCGACGGGTTAAGATTAGCCGGTAGTAACGCAAACGGTAAGGTTGCCATTTGGACCAGTTTTGCGATGTAAGGCATGGTTTCGTTCTCTTTTTGAATGAGCGACGGAGTAAAAGATTAGCCGATGCGAGCGTGTAAATCATTTTTAGAAGAAGATTGATTTTCATTTAATAAATAAAGCGCTCGCGGTAGGAGAAACTACCGCTCGCTTCTAGTTGTTCAAGTAGCGTAATATATATAACAAAAAGAACTACCACTCTCCTCTCCTTTTTTATCACACGCCGTACGTTTGTTTCAGTTTTTGCACCACTGCCGGTTCTAAATGATTCCTCTCCAGTTGCGCCCATTGGTCCGCGCCGATGTGATTCTTGTACCCTTGCAAAACATCGCGCATAGCCGAGGAGACTTCCTGGCTTCTGCACTGTCTCCAAGACGCGATGGCTTCGCAAATCTCTTTTAGGCAATTCATGCCTCCGTTTGGATTCACTTTGATCAACTCGCACAAACCTTTGAACGCGTGTTCCTTCTCGACACCATCTCGTAATCTTCGCATCGCAACACACCATGTCGGTGCAATGTTTTGCAAGGCCGACGCCAACTCTTCCGAGCATTGCATCGAAATTCTTCCGAGCGTGATGGCGGCATTTTCTCCCAAACTTCGATTCACCATTCGCATCTCGAGAATTCCCGCCAAAGATTCTGCAAACGCTCGCGCGTGCGGCTGCAACGCGCTCGGATCGCATCGAATGGCTAATTCCCCGGCCGCCCAGCACGCGTTGTTACAGCATGACACCGTCGACGCGGTAATCATATCCGGAGCTAAGTTTTGCTTGGCCAAATCGAGAAACTCCCTCAACGACGGACTGACGTGCTGCGGACACGCTTTGGAGACGTCACCTAAAAGCGCAAACGCTGATCGTCTAACCGAGGGCGTATCGTCCCCACACGTCGCTAACAAAATTTCTCTCGTGTGCGAATTCATCAGCAACGGTTCGCATTGTTGACCTAAACCTTCAGCTAAACCTGAAAGTAAATCTAAACCGACGAGAAGATGTTCGTGCACGTGCGCATCGTGAGGAAGCTCATTTCTTCGCACCGCTTCTTTCTTCTGCAATTCCGTCGTGCACAGTTGCGAAGCAGCCGCAAAAATATCTGGTGCGTACTTCATACATCCGCTGCCAGTGCCAGCTACGACTGCTGTGATGCATTCTAAGAGATGATAAGTTTCTGGATCACCTTCTTGTGCGTTCTTCCACTTCTCCAACATTCTCGGAATTAATTGGTCAGCGTATTTCGGATCGGAAATCGAAGGACCGATGTACTCCGCCATCGTCTGTAACGCGTCGTATAAGTTTCTCTGATTCTTTCTCTGGTACCTCTCTAAAGCCGCACTCAACGCTTGAACAATCTGTTCTGTCCACGGCGCAAGAATTTCTCGACCTTCTTGTAAACAGTTTGCCAAAGCGCCGCACGCGCCTGCTTGAACCTTCTTGTTCTTATCGACAATCTTGTTTAAAATTCCCATCAACACTGTTTGCAACTGTTGCAACCCAGCCGCGGAAGCTTCTGCGGTCGTTCCTGGAACAGCGTTCGGGTGATCGGCAGGCATGGCGGATCGACACAACCACGGAGAAAAACGAGACAACGTCCAACACGTCGTTGATCTCACCAAAGGTCTCGCGTCGTCCAACATCGGATACAGGAAACCGACGAGCTGCGGTAGGTACTGCGCGAGACCGTTCGTGCACCCTTCCGCGACTGCACCCAGCGCTAGAATCGCAGATTCGCGAATTCTCCAGTTCTGGTCTGCCAAACGTTGCTCAACAACTGGTAACATGATTTGCAAAAGCTCGTCGCCAAAGTGTAAAGAAAGCGTGTCCAAACCACTCGCCGAGGATTTTCTTAAATTCCACGTCCCCCAATCCTCGTCGTCGTCGTCGTAGTCCTCGTCGTCGCCGCCGTTTCCTCCTTCACCGAACGATTTATCTTTTTGCGAACGAAACGTAGGTTTGATGTCTTGATCTCTATCCGGTCTGTCCGCGTTCAACTCGTCCTCCTCGGCTTGCAATACCTCCTCATCGTCTTCTTCGTACGCCATGTTCGTCAACAACACTGGTATCAAATGGGGAGTAAATTCTCTCAAAATGTTTATCGATTCGGGTTCTAAATCTGCCTCGACGAACGCGGCCCAAAATTCGCACGATTCTACCGCCACGTCTGGGTCCGGATCCGTCTGTCTCTCCAACATGAACGTAATAATTTCTCTTAAATTCGGCGTCATCTTTTCCGGCGCGATGTGAAGCAATTGCACTAAACCTTGACAAACATATTTCCTCGCAACGTCGTCTGGGTCGTGCGCTAACGCGAACAAACCTCGCAAATAATCGTCCAAAACGTCTCGTTTTTCCCTTGGCCAGGACGGGGCAATCATATTCAAAATAGCAATCGCGGATTGTCTCACCTTGCCGTCCGGATGTCCAAACAATTGCAACGTTTTCGGAATGACTAAACTCGCCGGGCACTCTGGCAAACCAACTTGGTTGGCCGTAGCCACGTCGCTTTCTAAATAGCCGTTCGTCTCTTCGCAAATTTTATACAGCGTGTCCAACGCGCCGTCCAACGCGTTTGGATCCTTCGACGCGTCCAAATTTTCCGCAATCAATTGCCACAACTGCGGCGCCGACTGCCACCCTTTCTGTCGAATGCAGATCGCCAACGACGTCCCAACGACCCGTCGAACAATTCTCGCCGGGTGCGTCATGCTCCCAGTGAGCGCATCTCTGATGAACGACTCGTGCGGTTCCTCCGAAAACTGCCAAGTCGTCTTCAAGTTGTTCTTCAACAACAGACCGGCGGTTTGCCGAACGTCGTCCCCGTACGTCCCGTCTCCTTTACACAAAATCAAAGCCAAATACGAGTTGAAATCTGGAAATTTCGAGCACTCTTGCAATCGCTGGTACATCAACTGCTGGTTCGCGTTCGGTTGTATGTACTCTTGCAAGAGTTGTCCGACTTGTTGCACGCCTTCTTGCGCGGGTTGCCATGTCGATGCCATTTTTGCTGCTATTTACTCTCTCTCTCTCTACTTTTGTTACTCCCCTCTCTCTCTCTCTATTCTCTCTGTTTCCTAAAACTCGTGTCGTCGTCGTCGTCGTCGTCGCGCGTCCCGCGTGGGTTCCTCTTTCCTTCGCGCGCGCGCACTCGCACTCTCCCCCCTCTCTCTCTCTCTCTCTCTCTGCTTTTTTTTGTCCCCAAAAGCAGCTTTCGGCTCCCCTCGTAATCCAATTCCTCCTACTTCTTCTTTCAGCTCTCTCTCTCTCTCGCGTGCGCGTTTTTCGACCGTCGATTCCGCGCGTGATCTCTATCTAGACACGTGCGCTACTAAACGAGCGTTCGATGTGCGCAGATATATATATCTCGCGCGGTAGCGTTTGTGAAGGAAACAGCGCGGAGAAAACCGAAGAGAGAGGAAAAAAGAAATCGCGGCGGATGAAACGATCGAGAGTTAGTTCTTCTGCACCAAAGAGAGAGAGAGAGAGAGACAGACAGACAGACAGAAAAGCACTTGAAAGAGAGCAAAAAAGAAGCAGACGGACGACGGGGCGAGAGAAAGAAAGAAAGAAAACAAAAAAAACAGAGAGAGGAGAGAGAGCAAAAAACAGCCAAAAGCAGCCCTTACAGTTTTTCTCTTTTTGCCTTCCTTTGCCCCCCATTATTAAAAAAACGATGAGACAGTTCTGCTTCACCACCACCACCTCTTCCACCACCACGTCCTCCACCTCTTCTTCTTTTTCTTCTTGTTCGAACAAGAAGACCCCGAGCGGCGCATCCGCCGCTGTCGCTGCTCGCGCGTGGATATCTTCGAGAAGTTTTGCGCCGACGACGGCGAGCAGACGTAACGGAAGAAGAAGAACCAACAGCGCTGGTGTGGTGGTCTTTAATGCGTCTTCTTCGCAAAAGCAAAAAAAGCGCGTCTTTATCGACGGCGAAGCCGGGACGACTGGGTTGCAAGTCAGAGACCGATTGGAAAAACGATCGGAGGATATTGAACTGATTCAACTGCCGGACGCTTTGCGCAAAGACGCGAAAGCGAGAGAAGAAGCTTTGAACGAAGCGGATTGCGCGATTTTGTGCTTGCCCGATGCGGCAGCCGTGGAAGCGGTGGCTTTGGTGACTAATCCGAACACGGTGATCATCGACGCGAGCACCGCGTACAGAACGAACGACGAGTGGACGTACGGTTTCCCAGAACTGTCGAAAGAGCAAAGGGAGAAAGTGAAAACGGCGAAGAGGATTTCCAATCCCGGGTGTTATCCGACCGGGTTTATCGGGTTGACAAAGCCGCTCGTGGATAGCGGGTTCATCCCGAAAGGGTTGAGAACGACCGTGAACGCCGTCAGTGGATACACCGGCGGCGGGAAACAGTTGATTGCGATTTACGAAAGTCCCGAGGCGGAACCGTACGGCGCGTACGGGTTCAACTTAAATCACAAGCACATCCCGGAAATGCGAAAGTACTCCGGATTAGAGCACGAACCGATTTTCCAACCGGCGGTTGGATCGTTCGCGCAAGGCATGTTGGTTTCCGTCCCGCTTTTTTACGACAACATGGCCAACGTCAAAAGCGGGAAACAGCTGCAAGAGTGCTTGAAGGATTGGTACAAAGACTCCGCGTTCGTCTCTGTTCGCGAGTACAACCAAATGGACGATTTAGAGCGAGGCGCGTTTTTACGCGCCGACGGTTTGCGAGACACGAACAAACTCGAGTTATCCGTATTTGCCAACGACGAGAAAGGCACGTGTTTATTAATCGCCCGTTTGGATAACTTGGGGAAAGGTGCCAGCGGAGCCGCCGTGCAAAACTTAAACTTGAGCTTAGGCTTAGACGAGAGCGTTGGTTTGTAATTCAGCATTACGCGTATATAAAAAAATCGGCATCACACACGCGCACGAAAGTTTTTTCTATTTTTGTCTCTCGAAGCGTTATTTTTAGAAGCGGCGCGCTTTCGCGCGCGCTCCATCACATATCATCCTTCATTCTTTCGCGGGAGCGATGAGAGCGGCATCTGATACCTCTCGTCGTCGTCGTCGTCACCATCATCATCACCACCACCACCATCACCATCGCGCGAGTAATGTCTCGAGAAAACAACAACACCGCGCTTCTTTCCCCGCAGGAGACGACGACGGTTACGACGGCGACTGGAAGAATCTGTTATCCGTTTTCATCGCGCACGCGTGCGCCTCGTACGTCATTTGGGTGCTCATTTCCACGGTGGCGTGGATATCGCACTTAGGATTTCGAGTGCCTTCGTTGCAGCCGTTCATCGCGGCGAAAGGGTACCCGTTTAACGAGACGCGTCGAAACGTCTGGGAGTTTTTACGAGCGAACGTACCGTCCGCTTTGGTGTTTGTGTTGCCACACTCGCTGCTGACGCCGAAACGATTGCGATTTGTATTCGGCCGACACGGACGATTAGCGTATAACATGGTCGCCGCGGTAACGTTGCACATGTTTTTACTGGTGTTCAAACCGTTGAAGAGTCCAGTACTGATGGAATTGCCGATTAAAAATGAGATTCATAACTTTACGTCGATATTGATGCTTCTCTACGCGACGTACTCGTTTTGCAGAGCGCCGGAGACGTACGACATGCTCGGTGTGAATTCTTCTCTGTCAAGAGGTGGGCCGAGAGCGCCGGCGAATATGGATGCGATTACGTGGATGGGCGTATGCGCGTGGAGGAAAGGAGGCGTGTGGGGGTTCATAGCGTTTACTGGATTATCTATTTTACCGCAAACGTTGACGTTAGGGGACGCGCTTTCCCGAGGCGTCGCGGCGACGTATTTGCGTTTACGCTCGAGATCGTTTAGGAGATGGGTTGGGTCTATTCCAGGTGCGCACCACGCGACGTGGGTTTTACGAGCGATGCTGTTGACTTTGGCGTTATTCTCGGCGTGGAGACTCGGTGAAATTAGCGGTCAAAACGCGTGCATAATTGAATCTCTGGCGATGAGTTTAGCTTTGATTTTAACAGCCGCGGAGAAAGAGAGAGACCGAAGACAAAGACTAGCCAACGAGAAAAAAGAGTTCTTAGGCGTCGAAAAGCTGGAGAAGACGAACGGTAGCAAAAGCGGTAATGTTAGCAGTAGTAGCCATCGCCATCATCACCATCACAACGGAAACGTCGTCCATCATCGACATTCGCAACACCAAAGAGAGAGTGCGTGTTCTCCCGCGGCGGAAACGGAAACGACGACTATGCGTCTCCGCGAACGGCCTAGACGTTCGCGCGACAAAACGCACGCTGCTGCACCAGCGAGCGCGGCGAGCGACTAATCGTGATCATGATGATGATGATGATGATGATGATTAAAGATGATGATTAAAGATGATGCGCATTATGTAGAGAAGAATAAGAATAAGAAGAGTTGTGTATTAGAAAAATGAGTCAAAAGTGGGCACCCACGTGTCACAACACGAAAAAATATCGTGATCATAACAAAAATTTCTCGCGGGGGAAAGCTCCACAACGCGCGCGCGTCGTAACAGATCACCAAAACATGCCCATTCGCTCTGAAAGATGTCCGGTAAAAGCAACAGCAACAGCAACTCCTCCTCCTCCCACCAATCGAACGATTCACCTACGGTTATCACGGGTTGGGAGCATTCCAGGTACGCTCATAGCGATCGTAACAGCGACCGTTACGCGTACATCGGAAAGGACGCCGGCCAACCCCAATGGGTCGATTGGGGAAGCAAAAGTAGCCAGCAAAATAACAGTTCGAGCAAAAAGTAATGCGATTCTTTTTGCGGAGTCGACAAGACGCGTGGTTCGACGACTTCTCGAGGACACCCAAAGTTTTACACACACACACACAGAGACACAGACACAGACACAGACACACAGGAAGAAAGAAAGGCAAAAGGAAAGAACGCCGTTTGCGCGCTCTGGTTTAAATACAAGACTTTCAATTTACAGAGGTGCACACGAACAAAATTTACGCGACGTCGTTCACGCGCAAACTCTTTCTCTCCGACGCTTCTCTTTTCTCTCTTTCGGGGGGTGAATGCTTCATTCAGAACAAAAAGATCTCCGCCTCTCCCCAACCAAAAGCACAAAAACTCCTTTTCTCAGTTTTTATCGAATTTACGTAAGAGTCGACACACGAAAACGGCGCGCAAAACTTTATACATAGTCGTTACAAAGACGACTTTTAGAACAAAGAATGACGCCCTCTCCTCCTCCTCCTCGAGTCGCCGAAGGTCCCAAGTTCGAGGAACTCGAACCACCTCTGCGCAAACAAACGCTCGCCATCCTCAAGTCCCCAAAGTTAAACTTCCTTCGTTCGACGCCGGTCCAAGCCGCCGTCATTGGTTTGCTCGGAAAAAACAAAGATGTGAGCGTGGAAGCGTGCACTGGTTCGGGGAAAACGCTCGCGTTCGTGTTACCGATGATTGAAATATTGTGGAAATCGAACAAGGAGAGCAAGTTTAAGAAGCACTCGATCGGTGCGGTGATTGTATCGCCGACGAGAGAGTTGGCGAGGCAAATTCGAGACGTGGCGGAGCCGTTTTTAGAGAGTTTGGCGGAAACGACTGACGATGACGAGGAAAGTAAAGAATACGCGAAATTTAGTCCAGACGTGAAACCGATGTTGTTAGTTGGTGGAGGCACGCAAACTGTCGCGGACGATCTCAAACGATTCAGCGAGCGAGGGTCGCTGTGTTTAATCGGCACGCCCGGGCGGATGTTGGACGTTTTGACGAAAGCCAGAGATTTAGACGCAAAGAGGTGCGAATTGTTGGTGTTGGACGAGGCGGACAGAGTATTAGGCATGGGCTTCGCGAAAACTCTTAACTCAATCATTGGGATGTTACCGAAACAGAGGAGAACTGGTTTGTTTTCGGCGACGCAGACGGAGGAGTTGGAGGAGTTGGCGAGAGCTGGGTTACGGAATCCGGTCAGGGTGACGGTGAGAGATTCCAATGCAGCAGCGGCGGCGGCGGCGGCGGCGGCGGCGGTGAACAAGAGTGAAGGGGGAAAAGATAGCGATGGAGATAAGAAGAAAGGAGCTGCTGTGGGGAGTAAACTGCCGACACAGTTGGAATTGTCGTACAGAATTTGCGAGAGCGTCGACGCCAAGATTTTCCGATTGGCGGAATTTTTAAAGGCGAAGAAAGGGAAGAAGATTATCGTGTATTTCCTCACGTGCGCGTGCGTGGATTACTATCAAAAAGCGTTGGAGACGCTCTTAGATATCGGTAGTGGCAATAGTAAAAATAGCAGTAGCAGCGGCAAGAAGAAAAAACCGACGAAAAATGGCAGTAACAACAGTAGAATAGAACTCTTTGCTTTACACGGCAAAATGAAGCAGGCACAGCGAGAGCAAACTTTAGAAAATTTCGCGGAGAATAAAGAATGCGACGACGGAAACGGCGTTGAATCATCTATTTTGCTCACAACAGATGTCGCTGCGAGAGGTTTAGATATCCCCGGCGTCGATTGGATCGTTCAGTTCGATATGCCACAAGATCCTTCCGCGTTTACACACAGAGTTGGTAGAACCGCTCGAATGGGCGCAAAAGGTAGCGCATTGGCGTTATTGACGAAAGAGGAAAGCTCGTACGTCGCGTTTTTGAAAATCAGAGGCGTCTATTTGCGCAGAGATGGTAACTGCAGATTCGCTGATGGCGATAACGGTGACGGCGAAGAAGAAGAAGAAGAAGAAGAGGATAATTTGGATGCAGTCATAGAAGAAGATGCAAACGGTGCGAGAAAAGTGTATGAAACCCTTCGAGAGTTGTCTAAACGCGATCGCGAAGCGATGGAAAAAGGGGTCAGAGCTTTCGTATCTTACGTTCGAGGATATAAGGAGCACCACTGTCGATTTATATTTCGCTTGAAGGAGCTGCATTTGGCAAAATTAGCAAACGCCATGGGACTTTTGCGTTTACCAAAGATGAAGGAAATTCGCAAAGCTGCGAAGAATACGCTCGAAGGATTCGAAGAGTGCGTCGATGTCGACATCGATGCGATACCGTACTTGGATCAACAAAGAGAAAAACAGCGGAAAATTCAGCTCCAAAAAGAGCGCTTGGAGAAAGAAGCGCGAGGAGAACATGAACATGAAGAAGCTGCTCGGAATAAGGAGAGTCGTGGAAATAACGAAAAGAAAAAAGAGAAGAAACCGGAAAAGAAGCTCACCGCGCACAAACGTCGCCAAATCGAGACGCGAGAGGAATTGGATGAACTAGAAGACGATTACAGGGCGCTAAAGAAGTGGAAAAAGGGGAAAATCTCTGAGGAAGAGTTTGAGTTTGAGCTCGGATGGGATGAGAATCCCAATCAAGCCGGGAAAGTCAGAATCAAAGAAACCGACAAAGATGAGAAAAATACATTTTCCGCGCATCCTTCGTCTTCCGGAAAGCAACAGCAAAGAAAAGAAGACCTTTATCGAAACGGCGACGATTTATGGAGGAAAGAGAAGAAAAAACCCAAGCATGTGAAACAATCGAAAGGTGGTCAAGGCAAAAAGTATCAAAAGGCGAGAGAGAGAGCCGCGGCAAAAGCTAAACAATAATAAATTAAAATCTCTACTGCATCTTCTAAATTTCTAATTCGTGCACTCTCTCGGGGAATCCTGGTGCTTATACCTCGAACAAATGGTCATCCCGACGTCCATTTTCTCCAACGTCTCTAAGAACATGCCTTGATAATTGAAGGAGTGAGCATCGTCTGCGCCGGTGACTTTATCATGGTAATGGTACGGAACTGTATGCACCGCGTGATGCGGAATATCCGTATGAAATCCGTACACTCTCACCTTATCGCACACTGCAAACGCTAAGAGCAAGCCTTCGATACCACTCGGTGGAGCGTTCCGTCCTTCAGCGTTCACGAGGTTCGCACCAGATAATCGAGCGTATACTCTGCGATACAATTCTCGAGCGCGGAGACTCAACGTTGGATCCATATACAAAATTGGCGATGTCGATTTTTTACACACGTTTCGAAACGAACGTTTCGCGCCGCTTCCAAACAATAGCAACGCTTCGCTTTCTGCCCACGGTCCTCTCGGTCCCTTGTCTGCCACGTGTCTCGACCATTGGTTGTTGATTAATCTAAATGTGGTTTTGCGTCCGACGTATTTCTCAAATCCACTCGTCGGTCCGTCGTTGAATCGAATGACAATATCTGCGCCATCAATCCCGTAGCCTTGGTTCTGATCCCGCATGTTGACCCCACCGTTACCGACAACGGCGCACGTTTTACCACGTCTCGTGAAATCCATCTCCGGTATGCACCCATCCGCCTCTAAATTCTCTGCCAAATCCTTTCCAAACGCCTTCTCCGCATACGGAAGCGTGTGCACCATGAGTTGCGGGGCTCTTGCAGCTTTCCAAAGTCCGTTTTTCGGCACTTGTATCCCGTCCATGAGATCCTTTAAATCCTTGATGTCTTTAAACGCCAACTTCTGCGATTTAATTTCCTCTGCGGCTGCTTTTGACTTTTCAGTCGGCGCGCAGAACGCGTGCGCTGCGACCCGCTTTTCTCCTTCTCCATTCTCGGCGTGCTCGTCCTCCTCTCCGTGATGCTCTACTTCTTCTGTAGTCTCTTTTTCTTCTCTTTCAGACTCCTCCTCTTGCTCCACCTCTTGCTCCTCTTCCTCTTCCTCGTTGTCGTCGTCCCCATCTTCCCCACCGCCGGCCTCACCACTATTCGATTGTACTAAAACTTCCACGCGACTTGGCACCATGAAATCCTCGAACGCTTTCAAATGAGCTTCTTTCGTCCACGCGCCAACGTGCGGCTTCACCGGTATGAACGAGTGCGCGTGGTGTTGCTCCTGAGGATGATGGTGCGATTTTCCCGAGTTTCTCGTCGTCGTCTCGTGACTCGCCGCGGGCGCCTTTGCGCCCGCCGCTTCTTTTCCCAAATATTTCACTCGCACGGCATTCGGTGACATCTTCTTCTCACTCGCCACCTCCTTCTCTCGAAACGCTCGCACGTCCGATAAGTTTGAAATTCTCCCGTCTGGGTTTCGCTTGAACTGCTTCAAGTAACTCTCGTTGGGTTTCACGATTCCAGCGGACAATGGCGGCTGTTTCGCGTAACAGACGACGCACAAGACGAGCAAAACGACAAACGCGATTTTGTCTCTCCGTTTCGTCACCGGTTTCCCTTTTTGCGGAGGATGTTTCTCGTAATCTCTTCTGGACGAAGAAAGAGACGCGGACTCGAGGTCATCTTCGGCGACGGCAATCGCACGATTGCCATCCGCGACGCGCGACCGCATCTTTAGTTCGAGCGGTGCGTTTAAGTCCGCGCAGGAGTAGGATAAATAAAGTGAGTTGTGCGATTACTTTTTTTGTGGAGTGTGTGTACTTGGAGTTTTGATGTGTGTGGGTTCAACTCCAAACAAAAAATACGCGCACGCGCTCACTTTTGCGAGCATCTTCGTTCGTCACATCGTCGTTTTCAGATTATTACAAAAAGTGAATGTTATGATAGCAGCATGTGTTAGTATACGCACACTCGTCGACATCGCGTTTTCACGCGCGCGTTGAGAATGCTATTTTAATGCGTTTTATTTTAAGGAAGTTGCCTCGTTCTCGCCATCGCCGTCGTTCGAGAATACCTTTCGCTTGAGAAACACCTTCAAACACGAGGAGGAAGCTTCTTCGTATCGAGGCAAGGGTTGAAGAGGTTGTCGAACGAATGCGCGCGCTCTCTCGTGCGTGTTTAAAGTAGCTGTGTGTGGTTGTTCAGTGGACGGAAGAGTCGCACACGCCTCTTCCCCCTCCGTCTCGTCGGGGGGAGAAACCACAGTCGCCGGCGGCGATGTCGTCTGCGCCGATCGATCTTCGACATTTTTCCTCCTCCTCGCCGCGTCCTTCTGCATCTTCGTCATCTCCCTCTTCGTACTTTCCAGCAGATTCATCAATCGCGTGATCTTCTTCTCTTTCTCTAACAAAATTTTTTCGTGTTTGTTCTTCAATTCGTCTTTTGAGCACTTCGCTTCCAGCGCCACTCGCTTAATTATTTTCATCAGGCGCTCGTTCTCTTCCACGATGAGCTTCATCTTCGCTCTGTCCTCTTTCTCTCTCTTTCTTCTCCTTTTGTCTTCTTCGCCTTCGTTTTGTTCGTCGTTTCTCGTCTTCAGCGGTACTTTAAGCGTCGTCGTCCTCTTTATCGTTGTCGTCTTCTTCGTCGTCGTCTGAGAGTTTTGTATTTCCGACTCTCTCTTCTCCTTCATCTTTTGTAAAATTTCATCGGCTTGTAGGAAACACGATTCAGAACTGATGAGCGGCGCGCGCGAAGGAGTGGATTTCTTTCGCACCATGCGTTCGTGGATGGTTTCTGTGTCTTTCTGTGGTTCGAGGGTTGATGCTGCCCTGTGTATCGTTTTCCGCGCGTGAAGGAGAAAAAAAAATGAAGACAAAAGGGGACTTCGCGCTGCGTAAGAGACGAATCTGAGCACCAGAGGGGGATTTTTTCGGCATCAGGAAATCTGCGAGTTCATCTCTATATAACTTTCTATCTTTCTATCTTATCTATCCATCTATCTATCTATCTTCCTATGTGCTCAAATCACCACTATTACATACTACTTCATCTTCGATTCGTCGTTTTACGTAAAACGTTGGACCATTTCTCTAAGAGTTCGTCGACATCGCCGTTCATCCGAGTGCCTTTTCCGCCCCAGACGAGCATATCGGTCAAATCCGTGTTCAACCCTTCCCCGACCTTTCGTATGATTTCAAATCCTAATCGTTCGTAATATTTCACCAATTTCGGCGCGTATTCGTTCCCGTCGTCGATGGATAAAAGCTCGGCTTTCGTGCACCCGGCGTCCCGGCCTAACCGTAAGCTTTCGCACCCGAGCAAGATGCTCACGCCGAACGTCGACTTTAACATTTTCTTCTCTTCCTCGGTACACTGCGAGTTTATTCGGGAGTTATACACTCGCATGGTATCTAAGTGTAAGATTTTAAACGGAAACGGGGCTATAAACCCATCGTGCGTGGCTATTATTGACATGTCTTCGCTCTCTTTCAACACTTCCCCGTCCGCGTTGACGAGTTCGAGTTCACCCCTGGAGTCGATTTTCCTCGCGGTTATCTTAAAAAACGGTCCAAGCATTTGCGTGGATAACTGTAACCCTTTTCGTCGAGCGATTTCATCGAGCTCTTCTTTCGTGACGTACGGCGACGAGAACGAGGAAGAAGAAGAAGAAGAAGGAGACGACGACGACGACGACGACGACGACGACGACGCTGAAACCACCGCGCTCTCTCTCGTATCCTCTCTTCCTCTTCTTCTTCTTTTGCTGCTTTTGCTGCTGTTGAAAAAAGCACTCGTCGTCGTTGGTAGCGTCGCTGTCGTTCTCATCCTCGCGCGCGCGAACGAAAGAGTGTTCGAGGTCGCCTCGCTCTCCCAGTGATGATGATGATGATGATGTTTTTTTGTTTTGACGACTCTCTCTCTCCGATTCTCCCCGCTTGCTGTTCTTTCCGTACGCGTACGTAGGTTTTATTCCAAATTTGAAAAAAACTTCACATCACGCACAAACCAACGGAAGCGAGAGAGAGAGAGAGAAAGAAAAACCATGTTTTTCAGTACCACCTGTAAAGCGACGACGCGCTGCTTATCTTCCAACTCGTCCTCTTTCGCGGCGAGCGCGAGTCTTGGAAGAGGACGACGACAACATCAACGACACCAACGAAGAGCGAGAGGAGGACAAAAAGTGCAAAGAAATAATCATCTCGTCGGAAGCGTCGTCGTCGCTTCCTCTTCGAAAGACGAGGACGAGGACGATTACTACTCGGAAGAACAGTATGAGTGGGAAGTCGGGGGACCGAACGACGTAACGATCCCTCACTTGATGAACATATACAAAGGTGAGAAACCTTTGAAGCCGCTGCAAACTTCCTTTTGCGCTCCGCATTCAAAGACGTGTTTGCCGAGGAATAACAAAACGAGGAGGTATTTTCGGACGGATAAGAAATCGAACGTGAAATTCTTCGTAGACCCGGGAGATCGAGTGATGTTGCACTCGCTTGCGTTCGCGACGTCGCTATCGCCAGATTCCACGTGCGAGTTGCCGTCGGAAGCGGACGAGGGAACGTCTTCTTCGTACGATAACTCGTCGAGTTGTACGTTTACGCCGCAGTGGGTGGTTCGCGCTGGACCGAGAGAGAAGGTGTATTTTGCTCCGGAGGAAGTCCACGCGGCGATTGTTACGTGCGGTGGGTTATGTCCGGGGATTAACGACGTCATTCGTTCGATCGTGGGGACTTTAGAGGAAGGTTATGGGGTGACAAAGATTTCAGGCATTCGATACGGTTTCAGCGGGTTTTGGGAGGAAGGTTTTGAGAACATGGAGTTATCAAAAAAAGTGGTGAGTAAAGCGCACAAGCAAGGTGGGAGTATCTTAGGATCAGCTCGAGGTGGAGGTGACGTCGATAAGATTGTCGATAGTATCTTGAAACAAGGGATAAACATGTTATTTGTTATCGGCGGGAACGGATCGCACGCAGGGGCAAACGCCATCTCGGCCGAGTGCGCGAGAAGAGGAAGTTTAGTCTCCGTCGTTGGCGTCCCGAAAACGATCGATAATGACATTTTACTTTTGGATAAAACTTTCGGTTTCGATACCGCGGTCGAAGAGGCGCAAAAAGCTATTCAAGCGGCTACGATCGAAGCGCAATCGGCGCTGAGAGGGGTTGGCGTCGTAAAGCTCATGGGCAGACAATCCGGATTTATTTCCATGTACGCCACTTTAGCCTCAGGTGATGTGGATATTTGTTTGATTCCAGAAGTGGACTTTGACGTCCACGGAGAAAATGGCGTGATCGAGCACGTGAAAGATCTATTAGATGAGCAAGGTCACTGCGTCCTTGTCATCGCCGAAGGGGCCGGACAAGAGTTTGTGAAAGTCTCAGGCACGGACGCAGGAGGAAACCCTCTCCTTGGCGATATTGGACCATGGTTGTGCAAGGAAATTAAGAAGTCAACAAAATGCGACGTGAAATATATCGATCCAACGTACATGGTTCGCGGTTGCGTCGCCAATGCGCACGATGCCATCATGTGCAACGTCTTGGGTCAAAATGCCGTCCATGGCGCGTTTGCGGGCTTTACTGGAATCACCATCGGTTACGTCAACACGCACTGCGTGTACCTCCCCATCCCAATGATTATTGAGAAAGAGCGATTGGTCGACCCGAGAGGAAGAATGTGGCACAGAATGTTGACGAGTACTGGGCAACCGGATTTCAAAGATTACGAGGAAGCTGAAGAAGACGAAGATACGGAAAAAAATATTCCAGACAAAGAAATCTTTGAACCCGTGCGTTAAGATGAGTAACTTATCGTTATAGCACGCGCCATGGCGCTATAGCTACCCTAATGTAACTTTAAAGAGATAATGCGATGTCATTCAAATGTCTTACTTTTATTTTGCGTGTAAAACTTCTTCTCGCGTTGTGTGCGTTGGACTGCTTACTGTGCAGCTTTTTTTCAACCCATCGCAGAAAAGCTTGTGGAAAAGAAAGAGGAGAAAATCTTCCTCAAAAGACATAAAACTTTTTACGTATAACAACACGATGGCCGACGCAGCTGCACCAGCGCCTGAGCTCAAGGAGTACCCGGAATTCCCCGGGCAAAAGCTCTCCAAGAGGTACGCTTTGCTTTCGTCGCTCTTCTGTTGTTGTTGTTGTCGTCGTTATTCAAACGAAACAAAAATCTCGTCTTGGTTTTTTCCATCATCATCGCTTTTTTTTTTGAGCGCATGTGTGCGCATCGTCGAAAGGCTCACCCGCGCGCGTTCTCTCTCGATCTCGTTCCCTCACCTTTCCCTCTCTCTCTCTCTCTCCTAAACAAAACTCACAGCGAGTATAAGAAAATGCTCAAGAGACAAAAAGCGGAGGAAGAGAAAGCCGCCAAAGCTGCCGCCAAGGTACGATTTTTCAGTAGTTGAAGCCCTGTTTTATTTTCGTTTTTTCAAACTCTCGTCTCTCTCTCTCTCTCTTCTGTTTACTCGTATTTGTTTGTTTTCCAGACGAGAAGCGAGACTAAAAACATTTCTCTCTTCCAAAACAAACACACACACACACACACACACACAAAACACAAAACAAAACGCAGGCGGAAAGAGAAAAGAATCAACCGGCGAAGACGAAATCCGCGGAAGATTCCGAGGCTGATTTAGACCCGACGCAATACACGGAGAACAGAATCAAGCAAGTCGTCGCACAGAAGCAAGCGGGCGGACATCCGTACCCGCACAAGTTTCACGTCTCCATGCAGTTGAAAGACTTCATCGCGAAGTATGAATCCGTCACAACGGCTGGCGAACAGTTGGACGATGAAGTCAGTTTGGCCGGGAGAATCATGAATAAGAGAGCGAGTGGGAACTCGTTGATCTTTTACGATTTGTGCGCGGAAGGATTGAAGGTCCAAGTGACGGCGGAGGCGCAAGCGGCGGAAAGTTTGGAAGATTTTAAGGCGACTCACGAGAGAACGAGAAGAGGCGATATTGTCGGGGTGAGAGGGAAACCAGGGAAGACGAGAAAAGGGCAGTTGTCGTTGTTTCCGTCCGTCACGCAAATTTTGACGCCGTGCTTGCACATGCTTCCAAGAACAGAAGGTTCTGGATTGAAGGATCAAGAGACGAGATACCGCATGCGCTTTTTGGATTTGATCATGAACAACAACGTTCGTGATACGTTCATCATGCGATCGAATATCATTCGCTACGTGAGAAAGTACTTGGACGAAAGAGATTTCGTTGAAGTGGAAACGCCGATGATGAACATGATTGCCGGTGGCGCCACAGCGAAACCGTTCATTACGCATCACAACGATTTGAACATGACGTTGTTTATGCGTATCGCACCGGAATTGTACTTGAAAGAATTAGTCGTCGGTGGTATGGAGCGCGTGTATGAAATCGGTCGTCAATTCAGAAATGAAGGCATTGACATGACGCACAACCCGGAATTTACGACGTGTGAATTTTACCAAGCGTACGCCGATTACGAAGATTTGATGAAGATGACGGAAGAAATCATTAGTGGTATGGTGAAGGAATTGACGGGATCTTACGTCATTCAATACCACGCGAACGGACCGGACGAGGAACCGGTTACGATTGATTTTACCCCACCGTTTAGACGCATTTCGATGGTTTCTGGTTTGGAGGAAGCTTTGAACATCAAGTTCCCGGAGGAAGGCTTTGGCTCTCAAGAGTGCGAAGACTTCTTGAAGAAAACTTTGAAAGATTTGGACATCACGGACTTGCCGTTGCCGCACACCACGGCACGCATGCTCGATAAGCTCGTCGGCGATTATTTGGAGGAGCAATTGGTGAACCCAGGCTTCATTTGCGATCACCCGCAAATCATGTCGCCCTTGGCCAAATACCACAGATCTCTCCCGGGCATGACTGAACGCTTCGAACTCTTCGTGAACAAGAGAGAGTTATGCAACGCGTACACGGAGTTGAACGACCCGATCGATCAAAGAGAACGATTTGCGGAACAAGCTAAAGCCAAATCGTCCGGTGATGACGAAGCGATGCTTATCGACGAAATGTTTGTGACGAGTTTGGAGTACGGTTTGCCGCCGACGGGCGGTTGGGGATTGGGCATCGATCGATTGACGATGATGCTCGCAGATCACAACACCATCAAGGAAGTTTTATTGTTTCCGATGATGAAGCCAGACACCACAGGTCAACAAGTTGCGGACGACATGAAGAAATTATCTGTTAAAGGAGACGGTGCGTAAAATTTTTTCGGTTTGTTCGTTTGTTCTTGTTGTCGTTTTGTCTCTTTTTGTGTGATGAGAAGGAAAAACTCACCAAAACTTTTTTTTTCCATCCACTCCCTCACTCAGATAAAAAAGAGAAGCCGGCCCCTACTGCTGCCAAACACGAAAAGAAAGAGCACGGTAAGCCGTTAACGCACGACGAACCGACCTCTGACGAGTGGGCTACGGGTGCGCACGGCAGAGCCGCTGGTGCTCTCGAGACGAAAGAGTGGAGCGAAACGATGTACACGGCTCCAAACTGAGAAAAAAACTATCTATTACCCAGTATTAATACCATAGCCAAATAATATTCACATATACCAAGTATCTTTTATCTTCTTCTTCTTCTAAATTACAAATGTGTGTATTACGACTAATGTTCCACCGCCAACGGAATGGAATGAGCTAAAAGAAATTTCCTACTATATATATTGTTGTTGAACTTATTTCGCTTTTCGCTTCGAAATGACGAAACGCACGAACCTCAACGCTCTAAAATATACCTGCGTTTACTTCTTCTTTTGCGACTTTCCTCTCGTGATGGTCTTCGCTTCACCCGCTTCGCTCTTGCCATCCATGGTCTCGACGAACGACAAATCACCCAAATCGCCGTATTTGTCCCCGAATCGAGTGACTTGACCGACATCCGTCATGATCGCCCCTTTCTTCCCTTGGAAAAACGGGTGGTTTCCAGACCAAATATCCACGACGTATTCTGCTTGGGTACCACCGACGGTCATCACCTCTTGTCCGTTGCAAATAACCTTCGCCTCTTGGAAAAATTCTGGTTGCACCGCCTTTTCGCCTTTCACTCGTTTCACTTTTTTACCTAAGTCTTGGTTTTCAGCCATGCATACCGTGGACTTTGCAATCTGTTTTCATATTTAAGAAGAGAGATGATGATGAATGGATAAGCGAGAGGACGTAAAAAGTTGAGGTTTTTAAGCGGAAGGAGGACAAATCCAGAGCCTCTTCGGACCTTCCGTCGGACGCAATAAGCCCGCTCGCGAAGCGACAGAGACGCAACGGCGTCTATTTAGTCGCGAACGCTTTCTTTTCAAACCCATTTCCGGGTTGAAACGAAAGATGCGTCCATCTCGCGACCGACAAAACCGGTCGTTTTTTTCCGCGCGCGCGCGAAAAGCACCGGGAAAACAGTGGCACGTCGTCGTCGTCGCCATCTCGCCGCCCGGAGAAAAAAAAAACAAAAAAAGGAAAAAAAACGCGCGCTTTCGCGACGTGTCTGCGCGGGGGTTTACTCACCTTGCCGTTCGAAGTGCGCGCCGGAGCGGCGAAATTCGCAACTTGAGTGGTTCTGAGAGACGTGGATGCGGAGAACATTTTTTATTCGCGTGTCGCGTGTGCTCGTTTTCTAACGGATTTCGTCTCGACCCCGAGAGAGATTTTATCGCCAACTCACTCACTCAAGGTCCCTGTTTTTTTCGTTTTTTTCGCGACCAAACTTCTTCACTCCTTTTTTCGCCCTTGCGCCCCTTTTGCGTGTGTGTACACTATTATATTACTTTTATATTATTTTGCAAAAGAGAGAAGAGAAGAGAGAGAAAACGGATCATTCATCGTCGTCATCATCATGGCGACGGTCGGGGAGAATAACAACACTCCCAAACTGGCGGAGAATAACAACAACGGAGTCGGAGGAGGAGGAGGAAAAGTGAGAAAGAGAGAGTACGGGGAAAATGAGGAGTTGGAGAATTATTATCGCCAAGACAATAATTGTCCCACGACGAATAACGATAACACGAATAACGATCAACAACAACAACAACAACAACAGAGAGGAAACATGTCCACCTCGTCATCAATGCAAATAGTCGGTGGATTTAAACGATTACGAACCGGGGACGCGTACGCTCGACGATTGATCGACGTCAGAGGGTTTGAAATGTCCCACTCGCAACTCGGAGAGTTGGCGAGATTTATAGATCTCTTACCCAGGAGTTTAGAACCGACCATCGCGCAGATATTAGAGGAGTGTTTGTCCATCGACGATGCGATCGTGCAATTGTCAAGCTTACAAACGACAACGAGTGGTGGTGGAAACACACCGACTGTTACTGGAAATGGTGGAGGTCAATACCAGTACGGCGGCGCAGCGTGCTCTACACACGACACAAACGGGTGCGAGTCCGAGGTAGTCGCAGAGGCGAGAGATTTGGCGCTGAGGACATCGCAGGAGGATTTGACATCGCCGCAAAGATTATCGTATGAAACTAGAATCCCAGATGGGGCAGACAGAACGACGCCAGCGACGTCGGAAAATGGAGCGCAACATCATCACCGTAGCACGAACACGAACAACGCAAACGTCGCGTTTAGAAGTAACAAGACGAGCCTAGACGCCGGCGAGTGGGTTTCCGCTTTAGTCCGAGAAATGCAAAGCGCTTCGAGTGTGAGCGATGCGGAGCATCGGGCGACGAACGTTTTGAGGGCTTTCGAGGAATCCACGCGGGAACAAGCTGAAATAGAAATCAAGAGGATCCGAAAACAGAACGAACTGCTCAAAAGGGCGGTGACTATTCAAAACGCGCGGTTGAAGCAAAGCGGCGATGCGCAGACGCTGAAAAGACAAGTTGCAGAGCTCCAAAACATGTGCCAATCGTACGAAGAGCAATTAGCGACGGCGCAGAGGAATAATTACTCGCTAGGTGTGCACTTGAGAGAGGCGATGATGAATAACGGCAACGGAAATAACCCAAACGGCGGACCCGGAGGCAGTCCTTTTGGCGATCCCAACAGAGATGTATTTTAGAAGAAAAAAGAGAAGAGAGAAAGAAAGAGAAAGAAAGACCGTGAACAATGGTCTTTCCAATTGTTGTAAAGCACAAGCACTGTAACGAATGTATAATCTATAAAATCTATGCCAACTACCCTAGTATTATATTCTATATCTTTTCTTCTAACCAGCTCGCGAGTGCTGTATGTGCTTTTCTATAATGTTCTAGCTCCCGATCATCTCGAAGGCGTCCCTCACCTTTCAGCCGTTCGAGTACATCTATTCGCTCTTTAGCGTAGTCTCGCCGGTTGATTGCGTACGCTTTAACGTTTGAACTCTTTCTTTCTTCTTGCAACTTCCCCAACCATAAATCTAGCACCGAAAGCTTCTCTTCTTCGCTCGTTGTCTTCTTCTTCTTCTTCGTGCACTTTAGAATAACGTGAGCGTTGGCGTTCTCTACGACTAAAGACTCTTTCTCTATGCACCATTCGTTTCTCCACAACCACTCGCGAAATTCAACGAGCTCACCCGCGGGTGGATTTAAAACTAGCGTGTGTATGCTGCTCTTTCGTTCTCCGCCAGAGATTATTTTACGTATGAGTTTGGTACCCATCCCGGCAAGGATTACCACGTCTAAATTCTCTTCCATCACGCCATCTAACCCATCTCCGAGGCGAAATTCAATTCTATTCTTCGTTCTTTGCCCTTCTTCTATCGCGTTTTCGAGAAAAATCTTTAAACAATCTTTCGCGTATTTCACTTCGTTTTCGCTCCTGTCTATGCCTATAACTGTCTTGACGCCAAGAGAGTACAAAAGCAACGACATTTGCCCGTGACCACAGCCGACATCGACGACGACGATATCTTTTCCACTTTCGAGCGCGTAATTAACGATAGTCTCTGCCCTGTTCGCGCGGTTTCGCGCGATATTATCATCACAATCATAATCGTAATCATCATCATCCAAAAGGGGGGGCGTCGTCTTCTCCAACTTAAAACGTTGCACGTGCCTTGAAAACGCGCTCTTGTTGGTACGAGGATAATACCGACGCCACGGCGGTGGCGACGTCGACGACGACGATGAAAAAGAGGGAAAACAAGAAGACGCGCGCGTCATCGCGCGATGTGTTCTTCTCAGTGCACGAGTCCACATCCTCGTCGTTGTCGTCGCCGTCATCGCGAAAAAACGTACAACCGTCGTCACACAAATCAGCTCTGAAAAGTGGAAAGGGCGAGAGAAGAAAAAACGCAGGAAAGCTGAGTGAAAAAGCTGAAATCCAGAAAACGAGAAAACAGAAAAGGCCGGCGGGGGGGGGAAGAGATTCAAAAAATTTCTCTCCAAAATTCCCCATAAACACACACACCACGCACACACACACAACAGAAACGATGGCGACACAACAACAACCGCAGATGCAGATGCAGAAAACCTCGCAAAACATCACGTTACGTGGGAGCACGGAAATCGTGACCGAGTTTTTCGGCTATGCGGTCAATTCGATTCTCTATCAGAGAGGTTTGTACCCACCGTCCACGTTCGAGGTGAAGAAGAAATACGGTTTAGGCATGCTCGTGTCCTCGGACGAGGAGATCAAAACGTATTTAGTTTCAGTTTTAGATCAAATCAACGAGTGGTTGATCGAGAAGAAGTTGGAGAAGTTAGTTTTGGTGATTAGCTCGGTGAGAACGAGAGAGACGGTGGAGAGATGGGTGTTTGATATAGAAACGGATTCTGAGATTGGACTGGAGGAAGACGAGGAGAACGTGAAACCACCAAACAACGGGGCAGAAGAGAAGAACAAAAAATACGAAAAATCAAAACAAGACATTACGAACGAAATAGCTGCGATTATGCGTCAAATAGCGGCATCGGTGACATTTTTACCGTTACTTGAAGATGAATGTTCGTTCGATTTAATCGTGTATACGAATAAGGATTCAGAGACGCCGCAGGAATGGGAGGAGAGCGACCCGAGATTTATCCGCAACGCCGAAACTGTCAAGTTACGGAGCTTTTCGACGAAAGTGCACTCGGTCGAGGCAGCGGTGGCGTATAAAGCGGAGAGTCCATTGAACGTGTAACAAGAATAACAACAACAATAACAGCAAGAGTAATAATAACCAGACACGCAAGCAAGTGAGAAGGAGAGATACTAGAAGACAAATGCCGATGGCAAAAAGAGAAAGATATACAGAGAGTTTTTGTTTTGATGGATTTGTTTATTTTATTTCAATTGTTTTTAGTATATAGTATTCATCGCCAATTAGAATTGACATGTATGCTGCTGCTTATCTGGCGACTTGGACGGCACCAACTTCCGCATTCGAGGCTTCCGGCGTTTGCGCCTCAGACGGCGGAACGATTTGCCAGAATTGCTCCTTCATATTTGCCCAGTCCGCTAAGATGGCCTTGCCCTTCGCGGATCCCGTCTTCTCGACGTGTTCAGCAATCAAGTCTTTGCATTGCTTTTCACCAGCTTCGGTGCAAATGCGTTGCATGACGACGATCTCACCGTTCACCTTTGACTCAAACGTGCTGTCTTCGTCGAGAAAATAACCGATGCCGCCAGTCATACCGGCACCAACGTTTCTACCAACTCTACCTAAGCAGACAACCACACCACCAGTCATGTACTCGCAAGCGTGGTCGCCACATCCTTCGACGACAGTTTGCCCCAAGGAGTTTCTCACGGCAAATCGTTCGCCAGCTCTACCATTGATGAAGACCTTACCGCCCGTAGCACCGTACAAGCAAGTGTTACCGGCGATGGTGGAGTCTTCAGCCTTGAACCCAGCATCGGGCGGCGGCATAATCGAAACAGTACCACCACTCATCGATTTGCAAACGTAATCGTTCGCTTCACCGACGAGCTGGACGTCCATGCCACCGACGACAAACGCACCGAAGGATTGACCACCGGCGCCTTCTAACTTGATCGTCAGTTTGCCCTTGAACCCATCGTCACCATACTGTTTCGCAATGTTACCAGCGATTCTCGCCATAGCGGCGCGATCTTCGTTGACAATCTTCGACGAAACCGTGTGCGTACCCTGCGTTTCGATGCACTTCTTGACGCCGGCGTCGGCGAGCAAAATGTCATCGAGCAATTCGCCATCATCGTGCACTTTTTGGTTGATTCTCGCATTGGACGAACCAGCCTTCCCAGAGGACGTCGTCAAGAGAGACAAGTCTAAGTGGTTCGTCTTCGGATCATTTTGTTCTTTTTGTTTGAGCAAATCGTTTCTGCCAATGACTTCGTCGAGAGACTTGTAACCCATTTCGGCGAGGATGACTCTTACTTCTTCAGCCGCAAAGATGAAAAAGTTCACCAAGTCACTTGGCGCACCCGGGAATCTAGCTCTCAATTCTTCTCTTTGGGTCGCAACGCCAACCGGGCAGTTGTTCGTGTGGCAAATTCTCGCCATGACGCAACCAGTTGCAATCATGGCAACCGTACCAAAGCCAAATTCATCCGCACCCATCAACGCCCATTGCATGACATCGAGACCAGATCGGCAACCGCCATCTGCTCTTAAAACGACACGCTCTCTCAAGCCGTTCTCAACCAACGTTCTGTGAGACTCAACGAGACCAAGCTCAACTGGGCCACCGGCGTGCTTAATAGAAGATAATGGAGAAGCACCAGTACCACCGTCACCACCAGAAATTTGGATGATGTCCGCGTTCGCTTTGGCGACGCCAGACGCTACGGTTCCGATACCCGCTTGTCCGACGAGTTTCACCGAAACCTTAGCTTCCGGGTTAACCGCGTGCAAGTCGTAAATAAGCTGAGCTAAATCCTCAATGGAGTAAATGTCGTGGTGCGGCGGCGGAGAAATCAACGGCACACCAGCTTTGGATTTTCTCAACCAGGCGATGTACGGAGAGACTTTTTTGCCCGGCAACTGCCCGCCTTCTCCCGGTTTGGCACCTTGCGCAACCTTGATTTCGTGTTGGTTGGAGGACATCAAAAATGAAGTCGTGACGCCAAACCGACCAGAGGCAACTTGCTTGATGGCAGATGACGCGACGTCACCATTCTTCAACCCTTTCAAGTACGGGAACGACTCTGTGGAGCCGTCGGACTTCGCGTCCGAGATCGGGATAAATCGCTTCGGATCTTCACCACCTTCACCAGAGTTAGACTTACCGCCGATTCTGTTCATGGCGACCGCAATTGCTTCGTGGCACTCTTGAGAAATGGCACCCAAAGACATACCACCGGTGCAGAATCGAGAGGCAATGTCCGCCGCGGATTCAACCTCAGAGATATCGATCGGCTTACGGTCGGAAACAATGTCGAGACGATCTCTCAAGCAAGTTGCCGGACGCGTGTTTCGGTGTTCTTCATATAACTTGTAGGATTCGGCATCTGGGGCATCGCCACCTAAACCGATAGCTTTGTGCAAAAGCTTGGACATTTCTTGGTTGTTACCGTGGTATTCGCCATTGGGCTTGACTTGGTACATGCCAGAAATCTTGAGCTTGTCCATGGTTTCGGATTCACCCGGGAACGCAGAGTCGACGAACATTTTTGTCTCTGCGGCGAGTTCGTCCAAAGTCAAACCGCCGATTCTAGAAACCGTGCCTTTGAAGGCGACATCAATGAGTTCTGGTCCAATACCGTAGGCCTCAAAGATTTGCGCACCGTGGTACGACGTGATGAGAGAGATACCCATTTTCGAAAGAATCTTCTTCAAACCTTTGTTGATGGCGTTCTTCAAGTTTCTTTGAACGTCTTGCTGGGACATGAGCGGAAGTTTACCAGTGCTCATTTGCTTTTCAACCTTGGAGGAAGCTCTCCACTTTCTCGCAGTTTCCAAAGCCAACCACGGGCACACGGCCGAGGCACCATAGCCAATCAACACCGCAAAGTGATGCGTGGAAAACGCCGACGCAGACTCAACAACGATTGACGCCTTGGAGCGCAAACCAACCTTGATCAAGTGGTGGTGGACGGCACCGACAGCCAAGAGCGACGGAATCGCCGGAGAATCCGGACCCTCATCAGGCTTATCGGTGATGACGATGCACTCAGAGCCTTTTTGGACAGCTTCGGCGCACTCTTGGCACAACTTGTCCAAACCAGCCTTCAAACCCCCGGCGCCGTTGGTGTATCGCGCCTTGATCGTCGCCGTCTTCAAATGCGGGTGATTTTGGATGACAGTCAAATCTGAATCAAACAAGAACGGGCTCGACAAAGCAACCGCCGGAGCGTCATCCGAGGAGACGTCTAACAAGTTGCCCTTGGCACCCAAAGTAGTCTCCAAAGACATGACCAACCCTTCTCTCAACGGATCAATCGCCGGGTTAGTAACTTGAGCGAATCTTTGCTTGAAGTAATCGTAGAGCAAGCGTGGTCTCGAAGAGATGACTGGTACGGGAGTGTCATCACCCATCGACCACGTCGGTTCAATACCTTCTTGCGCCATGGATTCAACAATCATGGAAACATCTTCGGAAGCGTAACCCGCTCTAGCTTGGGACTCAATGAAGGAAACGTCGTCCATCGTCGGTTCCGGTAAGGGTGGGCACGATTTCAAGCGATGAATGTTGTTCAACCACTTGCCGTACGGGCGCGCCGAGGAAACTTCCTTGGAAATTTCCTCGTTCTCTTTGAACGTGCCGTTTTCCAAGTCGACGCAGATCATCGTACCCGGACCCAAACGTCCTTTCTTGACGACGTTCGGCGCGTTAGACATAATATCGTTCAAAACGCCAACCTCAGACGCGACATAAATGTAATCATCCGAGGTTTGCCAGAATCTCGCCGGTCTCAAACCGTTTCTGTCCAAGCGGCAGCCAACCTTCTTACCGTCAGAAAAGACCAACAAAGCTGGGCCATCCCAAGCTTCCATGATACCAGAGTAGTACTGGTAGAAGTTCTTCGCTTCCGGAACAGTCGCATCCAAATCTGGGTGGTTTCTGAACGCTTCCGGAACAAGCAACATCATCGTTTCTTCCGGCTCGCGGCCAGTTTTGACCAAGAGTTCCGCAACTCTGTCAAGGTTCGCGGAATCAGAAGCCGCCGGGTCGCACAACGGACGGAATTCTTGCTCTCTGCCACCCCAGATCGGATTGGTCATCTTCGCTTCGTTGGAAGCCATCCAGTTCAAGTTACCTTGCAAGGTGTTGATTTCACCGTTGTGACCCAAAAATCTCATCGGCTGTGCCAACGGCCACTTCGGCGTGGTGTTGGTGGAGAAACGTCTGTGATAGATGGAGAACGAGGAGACGTAGTCCTTATCTTGCAAATCGAGGAAGAACTGTCCGACGACGGCAGATCTCAACATACCTTTGTAAACAATGGTTCTGCAGGACATGGTGCACACGTACAAGTCCTCCAAGTCAGCCATGTTCCCGAGGCGGACTTTCTCGGCGTTCTTACGGGCAAAGTAAAGCTTGCGCTCTAATTCATCGCCAGTGGCACCAGCACCGTCAATCAAGCATTGCTCGATCGCCGGCTGCGTGGTCTTGGCCATCGGGCCGACGATTTCGTTCTTCGTCGGCACTTCTCTCCAACCGAGAACCTTCAAGCCTTCAGCCGCGATGGCTTTCTCAATCTCCGCCTTCGCCTTGGATCTCTTGCCAGCATCAGTCGGCAAAAAGGTCATAGAAACAGCGGAGGAATCTTCGGAAAAGCCAGAAATACCGTTTGCGGCGCACCATTTGGACAAGAGCTGCCACGGGATTTGCGTCATGATGCCAGCCCCGTCACCAGAGTCGTTATCTGCAGAGCATGCGCCTCTGTGTTCCATGCAACCCAAAGCGGCCAAGGAATCATCGACACATTTGTGCGTTCTTTCGCCTTTCAACGAAGCGATCACCCCAACGCCGCACGCATCTCTTTCTTCCAAGATTTGATTCAAATCAACCGCACCGCCTTCATACGGTGCGTACTCGCCTCTGAGAGCACCGAAATCCATCGCTTTGGGGGCAAAAACCTTGGTAGATCTCAACGCCACCTTGCGAGTAGGAGCCGCGGATCTCACATTGCTTCTGTTGGCGATGTTCTGTTCATGTTTGGCGGAAGAGAAAAGCAAAAGTAAACGTCAGTGTCCGTAAAAGAAAGTAAAAATCTACACTCCGCTTTTTGCCCTTCATTCCGCAAAGATGGAAAGCTCGTTCTTACGCGAACACGTCGATTAATAATACGAAATGCACTATGGGCGGGTTAACTCGCGACTCGAAAATCAATCGAATTCTATCCAACCGAACACAAAACAGTATCAATCGTAAAATTTCCTACCTTTCTGGCACCAAAAACCTTCGTCTGCATCACCTGCGACATAGCCTGGGAAGCCATTTTCCCTTTCTGCGTCGCCTTTAAATTCGCCTTTTTTTCGCGTTCCCAAACTCGGCGGGAGAAAAGTAAACTGCCGCTTCGATGATATCAAAATCAAACTCGCTCTTCTTCGACTAGAACGATTCGTGAATGAAATTCTATCGTTGAGAATTCCGGATCAATTTCGCTTCGCTTTCACTCGACTGCGCGCGCGCGTTGTTTTCCTTTTTTTGTGAGGATTGCTTTCGTGGGTCAGTGAGGGGAGAGGTGTACTTTTTTTTAGAAACGAAAAAAAGCAAAACTTCAACCAACGGAGTTTTGCCACGACGACGAGTCGGCACGCAGAAAGAGATTTCCGCGTGGATAGTGTGGGCTCAACGCCGTGCCTCTCGTGTGAAAAATACGAGGGTGAGTGACTCTCCGAGAAAACGTGCCTGTGTGCGCGCGAGGAAGAAAAAAACTCAGTTCACAAAAACTGAGAAAGAAGCGCACCTCCCCCTGCGACGGCTTGCGCGCACTCGAAACGCTTCGAAATTAAAAACAATGCGCCCAAAGATATCGAAAGGAGGAGACGACCGCGAGATGTCGGATGGAAGAGCGCGTCTTTCTTCTCGTTCTCCGCGTCGCTCCTGCCGAGCTTTTTTTTTGTTTTTTCTCTCCGCTCTGCTTTTCGCGAGCGCTCGCGCTGCTCCTTCTTCCACGAGAACGAAAGAAAAAAACGAGGAGCGTTTTACCATTCTTCGCGCGGAGAAGTGGCCTCTCGGAAACGGCGGTGTTCGAATCTATTACTCGTCTTCGGAAAAGGAAGAGAGAGGCGAGAGAGAGAATAATAATACCGTCGTGGAACTCTCTCTGCTGCAAAAAGAGGAGGAGGAAGAGGAGGAGGAGTTGTTGCCAATACTCTTGGAGAGCGCCCAAGTTATCGCGACGAAACCATCCTCTTCTTCTCCTACTACTTCCTCCTTTTACTCCTTGGGCACGACGACGATTGTTTTAGCACCCAGTGATGGAGTAATCAGTCAAGAAATGCTCTTACGAGTCGCTCGATTGGTTTGGGCAAGAGATATCCCGGACACAGAGAAGATAGCTGTCTTCGCGCTGAGACGCACGCCTGAATTGGTTGTCGACTACACATCGAACGACAAAGTGCACATATTACAGCGATTAAAAGAGTATGGTCGTCTCGATGTTTCATCAATACCATCAAATACTCCGTTTCGTTTGTTTTCGTTCAGAAGAGTACTCGGGTCGATGCCGCCAGACGGTTTGAAAACACGTCTCCATCACGATATCGTCTTCGTCCTCGATGACGATAGCATTGAAAATAAAATGTTCGTCGAGAAAGCGAGAGCACTCATCAAAGCCGAATCATCATCGGCTGCTATCTTCGTCAGCTCTCTAGTCGTCGATGGAGGGGATAAAGGAGAGGATGCGTTTACTCAGTGGTTCGGGAAGTTTGTGAAAAAAAGACGGGAAGAGCGGACTTACGTCGCGGCGGCGTGCGGTGTTTCGCACGAATATTTCGATAACCATTTGTTCGGGAGGAAGATGAAACTTTCGCCCGTTCCTGCCACTGATCGTAAGAGTTACGCTATTTCTATGAGTTCCAAAAACTGTCGCGTGGAAGAGGTTTTGAGAGGCCCGTACCCGTACTTTGATACCATAACGCTTAAGATGGATTTTACACAACGAAACGAATTTGAAGGGAAACGAAGCTTTAGGAAAGGAACTTACGATGAAAGAATAGCTGCGAAAAAGAAGTTCTCGCTCATCGTTCGATTCGAAAACGCAAAGCGCGGTGAAGTATACGAGGAGCGAGAAGCCATCGCAAAATTTCATGGTACGTCAACCTTTCGTGACTGTGAGCGAAGAAAATCGATGAAGATCAATCTCCGCGGCGACGAAAGAATTAAATTGGGCGTAGACGCTGAAAGCGACCAGTTTCTGCTAATCTCACTATGTTACGATGATCGATATGTGAAATCGTGGCTAATGTACTCTCTCTTGCGCCATCTTGGGCTCTTCGAAGATCTGGCATTCCGATATGTTCGTCTATTCGTGGAAACAAACAACGTCAGAGAGAGCGAAGGCTTGTATCTTTTAGTCGAGAATCCCGTCGTGAAAAGAAGAGATGTTAAGGCTTCAATTAGTGCGGTTGTGAGGAGACGATTAGATCCCGTTCGACAAACCCGACCCGGACTTGGCGCGCCAGATGTAAAGTATCCTAAACAGTCAGAGTTTGATCGCGCTATGAAAAGAAATGAGTACGATGAGATTGCTCGAGTCGCTAGGACGTGCGATGATATCAGCTGCTATGAATTATTGAGAAAGCGCATGAATGTCGACGCATACATCAGATGGATTGCTTTTAATTCTCTTGTGAAAATGGGTGATTACGTTGATGAAATTTACTTCTATTCTTCCAACGAGAATCAACACACTGCGTATTGGGGAGTACATGGCTGGGATCCGGACGATGCGTTTCAAAAATGTCACCATGGTGGAAAGGACGCGCACACCGACCGATTTCAGATGCTTTATTGTCTTGAAGGAAATATGGATATCGTATTTTTGCGATCGAAAGATATGTATTCACGTTTCGTACAAACGCTCGAAGAGCTTTTAGCAAGAAATATCAACGACCAAGTCGTTATCTCTGCCGCCGAAGAACAAAAGAAAGAGTTGAACGAAGTCCTTAACATCAATAACAATAGCAGTAACGACGACGTTTCGATTGGCATGCTAGAATTAAATCAGATTGCAAAGATCCCGAATAACATGGCAGCGTTTAGAGAAATGTCAAATTCTTTGCTGTATTATATCGAGCAGATTCGTTCGAGCAGACGCGAGCTTTTTCGCGTCGTAGGCGCATATCATTCATTTAACGATGAGGGTGAAAATGGTTGGAAATCTGTGCGGGTCAGCGCAGCGGCAGAATGTGCGTCTCCTTTGAAATTGCGAGTGTCCGAAAGGACGTACGATCGAGACGCAAGACAAGAATTCGTGTTCGAATTTGACAACTTACCATCTAGATCAGATGTTCTTGAAATTGAAATTCCGCTCGATTTGAACGTGGTGTATAAGTTTAACGAGACGTATGCGGAAACATATTTACCAGTCCCCGTAGAGAAAGAAACGAGAGCTCTTTGTTGGATGAACGCAACGCTTCCAGGCGATATAATAAATATGAACGCCACTGATGGCGGTTTTTTGATTGAAGGGGGTCCGAAGAAGAGTTGCATCGCAGGAGAAGCCGTAAATGTAAGCGCTAAGTTTACGAACGAAGCCGTCACGTTCACGATGAAAGAAACGCAAACCAATACTACTCGTGATAAAATTTATTTATCTATTTATCACGGATTTTGGCATCCATTCTTCAAGGCGTTTGCAGATGAGTGGGTAGCACGCATCTTAAAGTGCTAGCTAGCGTTTCCTTGCTTTCTGTTTTTACTCTATAAAGTACAATGTGTGTATTGCAATTCCTTCTCGTTGTTTTTATTTCTAAGTCTCAGCGGGCTTATTTTGCTGTCTGTACATGTCTTTCAAAGAATACATGCCATTGTTTGGACCTCGCCTGGCTAAATTTGCAATCTCCTGCACGGTTTCTCTCAAGTGCATAGCTGGTTGCTTTGTTTCTTCTAATAACTGTTTCAAGCTCCAAAACGTTCGTCTCTCAAACAGACCAAACAATTTGTCCGTCAACTGAGCTTTTTCCATCTTTTCTGCTTTTGGTTTCGTTACACCGCCGTCGGCTAATCGAACTAAATTTGAACGTTTCGGCAACGGGGCTATTCTCGCCGCATCCGCTCCAGCAACGGATTGAACAAATCTAGATTTCGATTGCGCTTTTTCTAATCTGTTTTTCGAAACTCGAGCGTACGCAGCATCAGAGGCGTCTTTTGGTCGCATATCTAATTTTTTATGAACTTTAGCTTCGACAATGAATTCGTTCACATCCATCGCCGACGTCGCCGCTGCGGTACCTTCGCGAGTCTCCGAAAAGACGTGAATTTCCGGCGCTTCTATGTTCTCCGTCATGATATATTTCACTGGTATATCGTGTTCTTCACCTTCATTGACAGCTGCGTTTAGCGTCACCGCAAACGCTTCTTTGTTTTCTTTATCGAAAGGATCGATCACCACTCTTACTTTCCCGAGCTCGTCGTTATCGTTCAATTCCGCATCGATATCCATCCCATCTTCATCGTTCTCGTTATCTGCTTTACTTCTCTTATCGTTGAAACTTTTCCACGCGCGATCGACAAAGTTTGGCACTTTCACCAACCACGCTCGATGGTTCGCTCTTTGCGTATCCAACGCGCTCGGAAATAAGTAAGCTCTCAACGCCTCTGTAACCTCCTCCGGTAAATCTTTCTTGTCGATACTTAACTTTTGACAAACTTGATATCTCCAGTGCTCGCGAAGTAAATACGGCGTCGCGTATGGTCTCCATTCCGGCGCGTTCTTATCCTTTTTCGAACGCGAATACTTATTAGCCGCTTCTTCCAACTTTTCTGGGTTCAATTTGTGTATGCACTCGCTCAAAGCGTTCAGTTTGTTTATTTTCTGCAAATACTTTTGCATGGCGCTCATGACGAGCTCCGATCCGGGCGGGTACTCTTCAAAGTCCATGCTGACGATGATTCGTTTTCCACCTTTTTTGTATATTCGCGCCCAAGAGGGAGAGAAGAAGAAAGAATGTTTTGCGTGTGTTTGTGTCGGTTGAAAAGGTGAAGCCGATGATGACGAAGTGAATCCTCTTCTCGCTTCCTCTTATTCTATTTTTTTTGTGTGCCGTCGCTACCAACGGCGTTTTTCCTCTCCCCCACCTCCTTTAAGCGATGCGATTCTTTCGCGCGCGCGCTCGTTTTGGATGCGGATGACGGCTCGTTTTGGGGGAAGAAAAGTAGAGAGAAAGAATCAGAAGAAGAACTGTGAGGATGGAGAGTTCGTGAATTCCCACAGAGAGAAAAAAAGGCAGAAAGAGAGAGAGAGAGACCGATGAGAGAGAGGGTGAGAGAGAAAAAGCGTCAAAGGATTAGTTTAAGAATAATAGACTGAAAATCTTTAAAGGAAAACTCTCTCTCGCTAGACGCAGCTCTTGCGAACCACAAAACTCCACTTGGCGAGGGAGAGCCGACCGGGCCGCATTTGTATAACAGGAATTTTCGATCTTCCCCGCTTTCGCATCGCGAAAGAACAGAGAGAGAGCGACCAACTTTTTTATATTTTCTTCGCTCACATTGTGCGTTCCGGTTGCCTTTTGAGAAAATTCTTCTCCTGGAAGAAGAGAAGCTGTATCATCAATAAACTAGGAAGAAGAAGAAGAAGAAGAAGAAGAAGAAGAAGTGGCGATCGATGTCGACGAGAAGCGCGGGGGATCCATCGATTCTCTTGCCAGAGATCGAGGTGAGTGATCTAGTCGACGCCATACCGATCGATATCGTCGGGGAGTTGTTGACGGAAGAAGACAACATCGACGACAATTCGGGAAGAGGAAGTGGACGAGGTGGCATAAATTCCGACGACGAAATTATAAATAACACGAACAAGACGTCGTCAAAGGCGATACCAACTCCAACACCGACGGATGGATTGAACATCATTCAGCCTCGTCCTCCGTTCAAGACGGACTCCTTTAACCGAGGAAGCCAGCAATATCAAGGGGGCGGAGGAGGGTCGTCCGGGGGTCGATCCTCGAATGGCAACTCTTTAGGTGGAGGAGGAGGCTCGTTTCCCTCCATACCGCCGGTGTATTCAATGACGAGCCCAGGCAGACTAAACTCTACCGAACAGTTTACATCTACGGTTGGGTTTGCGTTGAAAGGCGGATCGACGAGTTCGTCCACGGACGCCTTCGCGTTGACGTCGGACGTGGACGCGATATTGAACGGAGCAAAACCTTTTGTCCCTTCCGTCGGCGGAACAACAGTCTCTGAGGTTCCAAAGTCGACTACAACGACAGCTACAGCACCTATTGTTCAAGGTCCGAGCGGGCCGAGAATGCCTGGACAAGGCGTTGAGGAGCAAGAGCAAGTGGTTGTGTCGACCGAAACGGATGAGAATGGCGGGGTTCGCGTGAGAGTGACGTTATTGGCGGCTGGCTTTGTGATTGGAAACGCCGGCGCTTCGGTGCGCGAAATTACACAGCATACGGGTGCCTCGATACGATCGTGGACGCAGCCGGCGGAGTATTTTTTTGGTGGTTTTGCGAGGCCGACGCGAGTGTTTTGCGTGGAAGGCGAACCAGCTGCTATTGCGCAAGCTACAGAATTGATTTACGCCGCAGTGGATCGGTACAGAGCTTTGTGCGAGATGAAAAAACGAGGCGAGTTCGTGCAACGCTCGCAAAAGATTAAGGGCGTTGAGTTTTCTTTTCAACCGCCGCCGAGACAAATAACCCAACGCCAAAGGCAATTGGAAATTTTGAACGCGCAAACAAATTTTTTGCAGCAGCAAACGAACGTTTTATCCGGTGCTGCCGCTGGCGGTTCCGCAGTTGCGCTTCAGGCGTTTGCGCAACAACAACTGTTGATGCAACAGCAACTTGGTTTGTTAAACCAGCAAATGAACCAAAATCAGCAGCAAGGGTATTACCACCATCATCAACATCAACAATACCAGCAGCAACAGCACTACCAACAGCAACAGCAGCAACAGCAGTTCTATCACCAGCAGCAACAACAGCAACAACAGCACAATATGTTTGGCGCTAACCAAAACTATTATTAAGTTTTGCGAGTGTTGCCGCGCCTGCCGTTGTGCTCCCGAAAGTGCTGATTATACATTATGTACGAAGAAGGAAATAAACGAATTGAGTATTTTTACACGTTATTGAAAAGAGTTGAGGACATAGAGAGTCGAACGAGATAGTTTAGCAAGCGTTTTTGCCGCAGCTTATTAGCCGCCACGTTCTTCGAACAATTTAATAAACGAACGACGGGGCTAAAATCCAATTAGAATCTCGGGAGACTCAGTCTATGAGTATGTTGAATCAATTACATTGTTATTATGATGATAATGATGATGATGATGTCTTTGAATGTTTTTGAAATATATATATATATATATATTGGTATTGAATATACATACACACATTAAGCTATAAGCTACGTATCTAAATTCTACTATTCATTGTACAAGAGCAGCTGTGTTCCTTTTACTTTTAACCCACCCTGGAGAACCTCGCCGGTCTATCCCGCAAGTAATACAATTTCGCTCTTCTCACTCTCTTACGCTCAACAACCACTAATTCCTTAATATTCGGCGAATACAACGGAAACATTCTCTCCACGCCAACGTTACCAAGCATCGTTCTCAACGTAAACGAGCTCCCCAATCCTCGGTTCCTCCTCGCTATGCATATCCCCGTAAACGTTTGCGTCCGTCTTCGATTTTCGGGAACTTCCATGGTCAACTTCACGACATCTCCTGGTCTAAACGGGCTAATCTTCACACCTTCCCGTTCATTCAGCATCTCGGTGATTCGTTCTCTCTCTAAAGTTTCAATCATGTGTCCGCATCTCTTTTCGTAAGTCTTTCGTTTCTTCAACTCTCTCGTCTTCGTGAACGGGGACATCCCACCTCCTGATTTGCCCCAGTCTTTCTGCTTTTTCCCGGCTTCAAAAGACGTCATCGGAGCTTCCGGACCTCTCTCCGGCGGGTTCAACCGTTCCGTATTTCTCGAGTGATTCTTCCATTGCGCGATTGAGGTCGAATGAAACGGTTTTTTGTAAATATTACCGACAACAGCTGAACTAAATAAAGGCGACGATTTTGACGATGACGCCGGTGCGCCGTTATTGTTGAAAATTGTGTCTGCGCCGATCGTCGTCGCTCCTCTCTTCGAGAAGACGTTGCTCGAAGAACGAGAGCTGCTGCTGCTCACGGTCGTTCCGGACAGTCTTCGCGCGAGTTCCCCCAAACTGCTCGCGAAACCTCTCGCTCGCATCATTTATCGATCGATGATGATGATGATTTTTATCCTCGCGCGAGCGTGTCGTGATGTTTTTTGGGGAAGGATCTCTTCTCTCCTGTGTTTTGAGAGAACCTACACTAACACACTCTGGGTGAAAAGTAGAAAAGAAGAAGAAGAAGAAAAAAAGGGCAGCCAGCGAGAGAAAAAAGACACGCAGAGAGAGAGAGAGAGAGAGAGAGAAAAGAAAAGAAAAGAAAAAAAAGAAACAAAAAATGACCATCGCGGCGACGGCGAAAATGATGATGAAGACGACGAGCTGTCGCTATTACTCCTCTCGATGTTGCTACTACTCCTCCTTTTCTTCTTCTTCTTCTTCTCCCTCTTGTTCGAGAGCAGCAGTAGCAGCTGCTGCAGCAGCAGTAGGCTCGCCGCCGCTTGGTAGCCAACAACAACGACATCGACAACAACGAACCGCGATGAGAAGAATACGAAGACACGACCATGATAACAAAAGTATCAACAACAGAAGAACGATAAAAACGAGGGCGACGGAAGATGATAGCAACAACAACAACGGCAGCGCTACAAAACGAGTGGCATTTTTGGGCACCCCCGAAGTCGCGGCGAAAGTCTTTGAACGGTTACACGAGGCGTCCATAAACTCGGACGGTTTGTTTGAGATTGCAGCGGTGATATCGCAACCGGGAAGACCGCGAGGACGAGGAAGGAAATCCGCCGGACCACCACCGCCGTCACCGGTGACGCAATCAGCCATAGATAGAGGCGTAGATGAATCTAAGTTGTTGAATCCCGTGAAAGCGAACGAGCCGGAGTTCTTAGAGACGCTGACGAAGATGAACTTGGACTTGTGCGTGACGGCGGCGTACGGGAACTTTTTACCGCAAAAGTTTCTCGATATTCCACGATTAGGGACGCTGAACATTCATCCTTCGCTGTTACCGCAGTTTAGAGGCGCGGCGCCTGTGCAGAGATGCATCGAAAGCGGATTGGAGGAAACAGGAGTGACGGTAGCGTTTACGGTTCTGAAGATGGACGCCGGTCCGATTTTAACGCAAACAAAGTACAAAATGAACGGGTCAGAGAAGGCGCACGAAATGTTGGACGTTTTGTTTGATATCGGTGTCGATTCTTTGATTGAACAGCTGCCAAAGGTGTTCAGCGGAGAAGCTGGCGAAATTGCGAAAGATCAAGGCGAAGAAGGGTTGAGTCACGCGGATAAAGTATCCTCAGAGGAAGGCGATATGGATTTTACCGAGCTTTCTGCTTTGCAAGCGCACAACAAAGTGAGAGCGTTTGATGGATGGCCAGGTACGAAAGCGACGTTTATCATACAAGATGAGAAGAAAGGAGGAGAGCCAAAAGAGATCGTCGTGAAAATACTCACGACGAAAGTTGGCGATAGCGTAGAAGGAGGAGAAAAAGTTGTAAAAGTTGCAAAGAAACAGTTTTCGATTCCGTGCAAGGACGGGCGCTATCTCGATGTGCTCGAAGTTCAACCCCCGGGGAAAAAACCGATGGACGTCGCGTCTTTCGTGAATGGTTTAAAAGGTTCTAGCGTTAGCCTACCGTAGAATTTCTACGGGTTGTACTCTTATTTCTCTACAAAAAAATCAATCTATTCAAACTATGTACTTTTCTAGCTTCTACATCTATGTAATTTGCACGCTTGCTATTTTTCTGTTTCTAATCTGAGTCTGAATTTTCGTCGCTTTCTTCTCCTGCTGCTCGTTCCCCACCTGGTCTTAACGCGCGAATGTGCTTGTGTGGATAAGTTCTTCCGCAATCAGGGCACGGTGCGTTCACTCCAAAGATCTCGTCGTCGTCATCGTCCGAGCGTTCTCCATCTTCGTCGCTGTCGAAATAGGCGTACTCGTCCTCCTCTCTGCTACCTTTCGCCCCGCTATTCCTTCTCGGCGCGTCTGGATGACCAGGTAAAGCGCCAATCCCAGCGATGTACTTCGTCACGCTCTCTTCTGAAAATCCGTTTCTCCCACCAAACTGATCGAACCCGTTCGTCCACGAGGAGAGTCTTCTGTTCTTAAAATACACGATGGCTGGCGGCTGCGAGACGTTGCACATTTGCAAAGTTGGCGATTTCGATCCTAATTCCGGGCGAATTCGCACAAACTTTGTCTTCGGAAACGCTTTCGCCAAGTTATCTAAAACCTCGTCTATTCTCGCGCACTCGTCGACGCCGTCTAAAGTGAAATGACACAACACTTTCGCATTCTTTTTAACAATATCGCCGAGTTCCCGCTCTCTCACGTTTACATATTCCGCTTGCTTTTGCAACTGCTCCGCTTTCATCGCGTTCAAACGCATCTCACGAATTCTCGCTGCTTTTAACTCTCTCAAATACGGGTCGTTCTCCTCGTCTTCATCGTCCGTGTTCCCGAAATCCGAATCTTCGTCTTCATTTTCTTCGACTGCGTTCGTTTGTTGTTGTTGTTGTTGCTGGAGAAGAAACTGCTGCTGCGCGTCGTCCCCGCCGGCGATAAACTGCGCCTTCGCGTCCGTTTTCAACTGCACGCGGTCCACCCCTTTCAAAAGTTTAATCAATCTCGACGCTTCTCTCTGCTCCGCTTCGTCCTTCTCGCAACACGACGGTCTCGGCATGACTGCTTGCAACTCCTCGGGCATCATTTCGATTTCATCGTCGATCCAGGTCGAGCACGCGCCGGCGTGCGGTTTGTGTTCCTTCTTCGCGCCCGCGTTGTTCTTGTTGCTCTTGTCGTCGTTGCCAGAACTACTACCGGCGGTTTTAGGGAAAGTGGCGATCATTTTTTTGTCGCGTATCCCTTTCTCTTTCTAAATCCCGTTCTGATTATTTTGTGCTGGTGTTCTCTATTTTGTGGGGGCGCGACGAATTCGTAATTGGAGTTTTTTTTGAGTGCGAAAGGGAGAAGTAAAAAGCACCGGGAAAAGCTATGTCTGTATGTAGAACCTGAAATTGCGCCGAAGAACCAAATTCGTCTCTCACTACTCGTACTCAAAGCGCTTTTCGCGAAAAACTACATACTGCGTGCGGGTTTTGCAAAAAAAAAGCTCTCTGCTCTCTCTGTTCCCCTGCACTCTCTGTTGTTAATGATGGGACTGAGACGACAATGACGACGACAATGACGACGAGAAGACTATCATCGGTTGGGAGAATTTTATCGTCGTCGTCGTCGTCGTCTTTGCCGTTCTTTCTGGAGAGAACGACGCGTTCTTCTTCTCAACTTTACTACAGCAGTTTTAACGACGACGACGACGACGATTCGAGCGCACCGACGACGTCCTCGTCGAAAGCAGCGATGATAAACGACCAATACGTGGACACGGAAGCAGCCATGGAACGAACGCGAATGAAAGCCGCGGCGTTAAAAGCAGCCGGATTGAAAGCTGAGTCGATGACTGTGTTTGACAGAGAAGTGAAGAGGGCGCACCGGGACAGAGCGGCGTATTTACAGAGAAAGAAGAAGGAAAAGACGACGAAGTTGGGCGAAGGAAAAGGAGGAGATTTTTTACTCGAAGAAGCGACGAGAAGAGTGCTCGATCGATTGGACGACATTAAGCGGCCGTTCAAACGGATATTAGTCATAGGAGGCGCGACGGTTTCAACCGTCACGCAATTGCTCGAGAAACGGCGAGATGTGGAAACGATCATCGTGTGCGACTCGAGTGAGGCGACGCTGCGGTTGGTGAAAGACGTTGTCGGCGATGCGCCAAAACGGAAGTTTGATCATTTTCCAGTAGAAATTAAATACGTTCAAGCCTTCGAAGATGATCTTCCGATCAAAGATAACGTAGTTGATTGCGTTTTGAGCGTTTTGGGCTTGCACTGGGTGAATGATTTACCCGGGGCAATGGGCCAAGCGAGGTGTACGCTCGTCCCGGACGGCTTGTTTCTCTCCGCCATTTTCGGTGGCGATACGTTGACGGAGTTACGAATTGCGTGCGCGTTAGCTGAAACTGAAAACGAAGGTGGCGTGAGCGCACGCGTCTCGCCGTTAGCGCACGTTAGAGATGGTGGAAACTTACTCGGACGCGCCGGTTTACGACTTCCTGCAGTGGATGTAGACACGCTCACGTTGAATTACAAGACTCCGATGGATTTGGTTGAACATTTACGGATGATGGGAGAGCAAAACGCGGTGATCGAGAGAAGACAAACAATTAAGCGAAGCACGATGGAATTAGCGAAACAGAAATACGTGGAAAACTTTTCGGCGTTATCGATAATAGCAAACGAGGAGACCGACGACTCGCCGCCGAAATCGTCAGCTGAGGAAGAAAAGGCGAAAGCCGGCGAAGCTGGGATCGCGGCAACGTTTCAAATTCTGTACATGACGGGCTGGTCCCCTTCCGAGACGCAGCAAAAATCCAAAGAGAGAGGATCCGCGACGGTTAGTTTAGGCGACTTGAAATCTGCATTAGAATCGAAGGAGAAGAAATAGCAAGTATATAGTTTATTTTTATTTACTAGTGAATAGTTGGTGTAACAAGCAAAAAGTGTTGTAAAACAAGCACCCAATAATCGTCGGTCTCCTCGCACACAAAAGATTTTTTCGAAAAAAATTAACAAGTTTTTCGTCGTGTTTCCCGCTTTCCCGCACAAATAAATATTCTGTGGGAGGTTCACTCCGAGAGAGAGAGAGCGAAAACATCCGACAACGACAGTGCGCCAGCTATAATCGCACCGTACAACTATTTAAGTAACCGCTAACGTCACGTGCTGAAGCATTTCACGTTCGCGTTGTGAACATATTTTGTGCGTTTAAATATACGATTCCGAAGAGAGAGAAGGGCACACGCTAACCCACATCGACCAAAATGAGCAAAAAACTTCCGCTCATTCAACGGCTTCCGAGCGATGTCGTCGAAAACGATGATTGGCTCTCTAATGCGTTTCCGATCGTAGAAGAAGATAACGGAGCGCTATCTCCGTTCGATTTGGCGGATATATTTCCGCAACCAGTAGAAACTATCCCGAATACGAATACGAATAATTTAGCAGCAGTGGCTTCGGTTCCTCCCCAAACGTCGTCGTTGGGGAAGCACGCGTTAGCTTCAGCTGAAGTAGCAGCAGTCAACACCACAGCCGAGGTGCCAGCAGCGACTGCGACGACGACGACTAGACCGGCGAAGAAGGTGAAGAAATCAGTGAGAGAAAAAGCGAGAAGAGATGCTTTGAACGATCGATTCGAAGACTTGTCCAGATGCCTGCAAGAGAGTGCAGACGACGAGTTGAAGACTGATAAGTCGTCCATAGTTATCGCAGCGAGAGAGTGTATTTTGGGATTAAGAGAACAATTAGAAAAATTAAACGCGTGTTTAGCCGCTGAAAGGAGTGAGTGGGCCAAGACGAAGCAGGAATTGATCGCGGAGAAGATTTTGGTCGAGCAAAAGTTGCAGAACTTCATGGCCAAGATGCCCTTCGCGAGCGCCATTCCGAGCGCAGGCGGGTCAAAGCATGCTGCCGCCAATGCTGGTGTCGCAGATACCGTTGTAGCCGAAGAAAACGATGGGGATGCGCCACTGGCACCACTCTTGGTTGTTAGCACGACCACGGCAGAAGAAGATGCCAAATGGAGAGCGCCCCTTGCGTAAGAGGGAATAAATTCTAGTCCATAGCAAAACAAAAGTGTAATTCTATACATTGACTTTTTATTAGCAAAAAAAGATGTCTATGTGTATGTATTCGCGCGTGATTTTTATTACTACTATTGCTACTATATATTAATGTACTATTACGTCAATCCAAAGACTTGTCTGTAATCCCTTCCGGGTTTACAAACGATGAAATCAGCAAGATCATCGTCATCGTCGCCTGAGTCGTCGCCTTCGTGTTCTCGAACAGCCTCCAAATACGGGTTGTTGAAACGATTCCGACGCTTCTTCGAGCGCTTCTTTCGCAGCACTTTCCTTCTCTTTTGTTGCTGACTCTCACCGTTGCCGTCGTCGTTAGCTTCGTTCTTCTTACCCTCTCCTCCAGTTCCATCTCCATCTACTCCAGACTCTTTTCCTCCATCCAGAGGATGAGTCGCATCGTTCAGTTGCTGCGCATCTTTCGCTTGCGTCGTGGTAGTGTAAATGGAAAAGCCATACTTTCTCTTTCTCTCGTTTATGATTTTACCATCTACCTCTTCTTCTGTACGTTCAACATCAGTTGTTTGCTGGTCCGCTATGGATGTGTTTTTGTGGACTTTCAACGCATAAAGAAGAGTTACGAGACTGCGATCAAGGAGTTTCATTTTCTTCAAAGCCTTCAAGTTTGCGTGCACTGCCGCACACTGGGACATAAACGCGCGCCTAGTAAGCTCTAGTGCTTCAGCATTTCGCACTGGAATAGCTTCAATCACTTCTTCCTGAAAGAATTCTAAAACACTGCCAGTTGCGTAATGCAATCGAGCTCCAGATAAAACAATAGCCGAAAGATCGCCTTTTTTCTTTTCTGAATTGGTCAAGAACAAAGCCGCTCGCTGGCAGCACTCCAAGCAATACTTTGACGCCATGAAAAGTGATTCTGCTAATAATCTGATGTCTAGTAAAAGCGATGACGATGCATTTTTATCGTCGTTGTCGTCCTCTTCTTTTAATTTTTTCCATTCATCGACAACGAAAGGTATAAAAATTTCGACTGTTTCTCCCAAAGCCGAAGCAGACTCGACAACCGCGTCAACGACCGATACCCTATTATTCTTCTTGTTCAAAGAAGACGAGGAGGAGGAAAGTTCGTCCCAAGACGGCAAGAGTGGCAGTTCTGAGACGAGCGATTTGGCAAGTATTTTCAATACTGAAATTTTCGTGCGTACATCTTTGCTCGATATGCGTGTGCTACTCCCAATCATGGATAACATTTCCGAAACTGTCAAAATACACTCGGCTGACCCGAACTCGAGCTTTTCAAACTTGATCATCATTGAAGTCATCGATAGAACAGAGCGATCTTCGATATCTTCCATGTGCCTGGTTAAAATCTGATCATTCAAAATCACTCCGCTTCGCACGATTTGGTGCAGCCACAGATCCGAGGACTCTCGCATCGCTAAGGGCAATAGGAACTCCATCAATCGGACAATGTCAGGGACGAGAGTAAACCATTCTTTATCAAGACCCCACTCCTCATTTAATTGATGAAGCTCGTGACGCTTCATTTGGTGATACAAGCCATACGAGACTGTCGCAACTAGACTTCCAATTGGGTACATCTTTCCAGCTATTTCAATCATTTGCAGCTTTTTCTGTTCAGTTTTCTCAACGTTGTATCTATCACGAGGATCGCGTTGCGACAGATAAACTGTCTGGACAGCCTCTCGAGCACCTTGGGCGAGGATATGCGCGTCAATAGAGTTCATGATGAATGATGAAAGATAATTCATCTTCAAGGCGCTCGTATCGCACGCAGTGGCGGTATTGAAAGAAGCCTCTAGCGAAGCAAGAAGAAGTTTGAACGCCATGCGTACTTCATCTATGGTAGTATTAGCACTACCCGCGTGAACTTGGTCTGCAGTTCTACCTTCTCTACTGAAATCGAGACCTGGCCAATATTTCTGAAGAGATTGTATCGCGAGTGTCCCGCATTTTGAAATTAAGGACGATGAACTCAACGCCTCCGCATCTGTTGGAGGTGCGATTCTCTTCAGCGACGCACACAACGTTTCTATCGCGTCACTTTTGACGTCTTCTAGTTCTAACTTGGCCGCTTCGTTTTCTCCGAGTATAACATCGATAATTCTTAAAGCACTGCTTGTTTTGATACTTCTTTCGGCGTCAAGCAAACTTAATACTGGGATCATGGATTCGTCCTCCTCGTCTAACTCGTTCGCATTTGCGTAAATATCTTTTATGAGACGCTTCGCCTCTTTCTTACCTTCAAAGAAATTCGACTTGACGAATAATCTGTTCATAGCAAAAACGAAGCGCTTTGCGACGGGGTTTCCGAAATCCCGAGACGTTTTGAAATGTGACAACATTTGTAAAAGCATGGAACGGTTAGCGTCTACTTCATTTCTTGTCAATTCGCACGAAGTTGATACCGCTTCCAACGCACTCAACCACGCTGTTTTCCCACTACTTTGCGTGTTGTCGTTACCATTGATGCCGTGAGAGCTGTTACTATTTTCTATTATTTTTGCGCACTCGCGACCGAGGATTTCGAGAATTTCTCGCCTATATTCCGACCAAATCTGGAAAACGACGCGAATAAGCGAGGCCGATACTTCTTGAGAACCCTTTCGCTGCACATGCGCAATACATTCGTTCAAAAAGTATCGTTTCGACCGTTCGTCCACATATATGCTATTATATTTTTCGCTAATACTAGCGTTCATCGCGAAAGTGTTTGTCATCAATGCAACGAAATCTTCCTCTTTCAAACACCGAGCATTTTTCTGGAACTGAATCCATGACTCGTCTCGGATTTCCTTTGAAACTTCTTCAGAAGCGCAAATGCCAAATAAAATCGCCGGCCAAATCTTATCGCGATCGTCGTAGAACGAATCTCGAAACCCTTTCGGTCGCTTCAGTAATAGTTTTGCGAGCGTCGGGGAAAGCGCGAGTTCATCTCGAACGCATTTCGAAACAAATTCACAAGCGTTCATTTTACAGCTACCGCTATTTGTTGTTGTGCTTTGTGGTGGTTGCTGCACAGCCGCCTCGTTGTCTCTTCCTACTTCTTCTCCTCCTTCTTCTTCTCGAACGGGAAAGTCCTCTATTGATAAAGCCGATACGACTATAAACAACTTAAAATACTGTTTACTCAATTCATTTTGTTTCCTTAACAAGTTCTTCGTCGCCATGCGTAACGCAAATCTGCAAATCCCCCGCGCAACGTTCACGGTGAAACCGTCACCTCGTCCCAGTTCTTGCATCTTCTCCTTCTTCATCGTCACCACGCCTTTAGCAACTCGCATCATGACAATCTTGTGTTCATCATCATTGAACTCTTCGTCTAGGAAGGACTGTAGTATCTTGTCAATTTTATCTATCGTCCACGTCTCATGCTTCAACAGCGGATGCGAAGTTGCGCTTCGTAACTTTTTCATCTCCTGTTTCCTCGTCAAGTTGTTTTGTCCTTTCTTTCGTTCGAGAGATAGAAAAGTCCGCAACACTTTCCTTCCGTTTTCGTTCAGATTTTCTCCGTCTCCGTAGAGCAAATCTTCCTGGAAATACACCATGCCTCCTCCTCCTCCTCCTCCTCCTCCTCCTCCTCCGGCAGTTGCGTTGTTGTATTGATTGTTTATGATAGTTTTCACGTGCTTCGGATTGTAATGGTACATGGATTCTTCTCCCTCTTCGTTGAGAAGGGTATTGTTCGAGAGAGTTAAATTCACTTCTCTTCCAACGACTGCGGCTTTCAGAGTTCGCTTCCCCAACGCTTCGTGCGTCCCGTACAGTTTCATTTGCACGCACTTCCCGACAATCCACTCTCGGTTTTTCGACCGACACTCCAGCCCAGACAACTCCGTGTACTTCAATCGCAAATCTCGAAAGGGAAGTTTACGGAACTCCTCGCCTTGAGCTCCGGTTTCCATCACGTTGAAATACGTCATTTTATTTCTTTTTATCTCGCGTCGTTGATATTTGATATGTTGGTGCCATCATCCGCGAGAGCGCGTCGTGATTCTTATCACTCTTGGTTTAGTAGTCTCTCTCTGAATGGAGAATTTTCAAAAATCACACACAACGAGCTTTTGTGTAGACAGCCCCTACTGGAAAACTCTCTGCACAACTCTTCCGTCACACGCGCGTCATATATCCCTGCCGTTTTACAATTATTATTATTACTATTGAAAAGAAGAAGAAATAACAGCAATAATAGTAGTAAACAATGACGGTTATTCGTCGAGGGTTCGCGACGGGCGCGCTTTTGGGACGCGCCGCGCTACAAAACGCGGCAGGAGCAACAACGTCATCGGCGTCATCGACAACAACCATCGTCCGAAGAACGCTTTTTACCTGTGCTTCTTTTACTCACCAGGCGAAAAAGATGATGATGGCTGAACGTGCGATGAAGCGTTATCATAATAGTAAAAGACTCTTTGGAAGCGCGGGCGGTGGTGGTTTTCGTAGTCGCAACCATCCTTCGACGTCGTCGTATCCGTCCTCGGGATACGTGTGGAACGCTCTGACTAAAATGCAAAAGAAGATGGCAGCGATGGAAACGATACAAACAACATCGTTCAGAACGTTCTCATCGTCCTCGATGCCTGTTGCCGCGCGTCGAACGTCGTCTTTTCCTAAATTCCGACATCATCGGCGGCGACTGTATTCCACTTCCGAAACGATGCAGCATCAAAATCCTTTAGTTCTCGGCGGCCCGCGAGCGGTAAAACAAGTCACGTATTGGCTCGTCGGTGGATGCGCGTGGGTGTTTTCAATGGTAGTCATCGGAGGAATGACTCGATTGACTCGATCGGGACTTTCTATGACGGATTGGAAGTTTCAATACGAACATCCTCCACTAACTTTAGAAGATTGGGAACGCGAATTCGATAAGTACAAGCAATCTCCAGAGTATCAAAAAACCAACATTGGGATGACACTCGAGGAATACAAGTTCATTTACTGGATGGAGTACGGACACAGAATGTGGGGAAGAGTGTTAGGGATTTATTTCGCGGCTCCGCTGGCATATTTTAGCTACAAAGGATATATAACGAGCAAGCTCATGCGACGATTGGGCGTTTTTTTCGTTTTAGGCGCGACGCAAGGCATGATTGGGTGGTGGATGGTGAAGAGCGGATTGCAGCAAACGGAAGAGCAAAAATTCGAGGTTCCTCGCGTGAGTCCGTATCGGTTAGCCACGCACTTAGCGGGAGCGTTCACCATATACACAGGAATGGTGTGGACGACCTTGAACGTCATGAACCCAGTCTCGCAGGCGCAGTTACCGGCGGCATCGGAGGCATTAATTTCGGCGACGAAACAGTTACGTAAAGCCGCACACCCTCTCGCTGGTTTGATTGGTTTAACGGCGATTTCCGGCGCGTACGTCGCTGGGATGGACGCGGGAAGAGCATATAACACTTTTCCGTTAATGGACGGTAAAATAGTTCCAGATGAGTATTTGAAGGATTGGGAAGCGAAAGGGTGGAGAAACTTCTTTGAAAACACCGCTGCCGTTCAGTTCAACCATCGCGTGTTAGCGTTGACCACGTTGGCGAGCGTATCGGCGGTGTACGCGATGTTTCGAGGTAATCCAGCTTTATCTTCTCAATCAAAGTTACATCTAAACGCACTGATGGGAGTAACAGTCGCACAAGTCGGGTTAGGTATCACCGCATTGCTTTATCACGTTCCAGCTGAGTTAGGGAGCGCGCACCAAGCAAACGCATTGTTGCTCTTCACCGTAATTTTGAACTTGATGCATTCAGCGCGGAAACCAAAGAAACTCGTATTCGTGAAAGATTTGTGGGCGCACAAACCAGCAGCAGCATAAAAATTTAGTCTATTTCGTATGTAGTGTATATCTGTAGCAATTTCTAGCGAACACCCCTCTAACAAACTTATTTTTGATCTCCTAATTCTCCGCGCGCTTTCCTCCATTCCAACGATCCCGTGGTTCTACCGGGTAAGTTTTTCTTTTCTACCTCACTCATGTCTAGCATCCTCAACTCTTCTTGCTCTTCTTCATTTCTCTTTCTTATGAGCTCTCGTCTTGCGACGTCCATGCGCGTCTCGAGCACATCTGAGCACCTTGCGATTGCTTCGGACACAAACGCTTCGTCGTGAACGATGGCGCGCCTTCTTCCTACCATCTCGTCGTCCATCTTTTGATATCTCTTCGACACGTCTGCGACGCCGTCAATCGAAAACGCGACGACGAATGACAAACTCTTTCCCCATCCTTCGCTGTACAACCTCGGTTCATCAAACGCCGCTTCGCACGAATCGCAATGGATCCATCTATTTTGAGAAGGGCTCCAAATCTCCGTCCAGACGTGATCCGTCCAATCCAAAACGTATCTCGTTTCGTAATCCAACGCGCGACATATGAGCGAAAAGCAATTCGCGAATTCGCCGCATCGCCCTGTTCTGGTTTCTAACAGCTTCACAGCTTCGTTGTATCTCGGGAAACGTGTTTGACAACCGCATCCGGTGCACGTGTACAGTTCTACCCTAGAAGCGCCAAACGAACGCTCTTCTCCGCTCGGATACCCCATGCCAACGCATTGCATGTTTGCCGGGTTCGTTCTGACTGTTTTATTCGTTGTTGTTGTTGTTGTTTTGTCTTTTATTTTCGAGAATGTGCACGTCTCGACGCAACACTCTGGTTTATCGCACCAAGAGAAGAACTCTTCCTTGAACCACTTCAACAGCTCGACGATGAACGCGTCTTTGAACGATAAAGATTTTCCTTCTTCTCCTGTTCCTCTTTCTCTCGTCCTCTTTTCCAACTCTTCGATAGGGACGACCGATAAAGCCATCGCGCGCGGCATCTCGTCTTCAAACTTCGTCATCGTTTCCAAGCCTGAGTTTAATCTGCCGAGAAACTCTCTCTGCTGCTGCTGCTGCTGCTGCTTATTACTATTATTACGCTGTTGTTGTTGCATCTCTTCCTCTTGGAGTTGACGAGCCAGAAGCTCGTCTGGGTCCATGTTTCCTTTCCTCTCGCGCGAGAGCGTTGCGTTGACAAAAGAGTGCGCGTAGAAGAAGTAAAGAGAGTTCGTTATGTACGAACGAGGAATCCGCGAGGACCTTCTTTTTCAAAAAAAACATCGTCGCAACACACTTACACAAACGAAAAGGGTGATCTCTCTGCTCTCTCTCCACTACGACGCGCTTGAGAAAAGAAGCTCGTCGTTTTTATCATCGTCGTCGTCGTCGTCGTATTATTGTCTCGAAACAGAAAAGGAACTCACGCGCGCACCCAATGACGGAAGTAGGAGAAAAGCGACCGAGAGAGGAAGAGGAGGAGAAAAATGTCAACGACGACGACGTTGAGAAGAAGAATAACGAACAACAACAACAACGAGAAGAGGAAAAAATAGAAGAAGAGCAAAAAGACGGAGCGGGAGAGGGAGAACCTCCAGCAGCGAAGAAAGCGAAAGAAGAGGAAGAAAAAGAAAAAGAGACGCCGTCGACGACGGCGGGAGCCGGAGGTTTCGGAGGTGCTGGCGGAGGATTCGGTGCTGGCTTTGGGAAATCCTTTGGAGGTTTCAGCGGTGGTTTCGGTGGTTTGAAAGCCCAAGTCACGAGCGGAGGAGGCGGCTTCGGAGCGTTCGGGAAGAAACCAGAAAAGAAAGACAACGAAGACAATGAAACCAGCGAAAAGAATAAGACGGAAGAAGGCGGCGGTGGGGGCGCGTCTGTCTTTGGCGCCGTGTTTGGCGGGAATAAAATAGCAAATGATAGCGAGAAGAAGGAAACCGAGACGACAACCACCTCTAACGGAGAAGGAAGTAAAGAGGAAACAGAAGGAGAAGAAGAGGAAAATAAGAAGGAATTCAAAGTTGCGAAAGAGATGAAGGAGATCGAGCAGCAAACCGGCGAAGAAGACGAAGATTTAATGTTCAAAACGGACGGCGCTTTGTACGAATACGTCAGCACCGAAGAGGACGGAAAAGCTCCTGGATGGCGAGAACGAGGACGAGGTGAATTCAGAATCAACTCTACGAAGAAAAAAGATAATGTGAGAATGATCATGCGCACAAAAGGTAACTTTCGCTTGATTTTGAACGCTTCGATGTTTAAGGGCCAAAAGTTTGCAAAGATGGAAGGCGGGAAGGGCGTAACGTTTCCTTGCGTCAACGCCGCTTCTGAGAATAAAAAGATGACCACGTACGCGTTGAAAATGAGAGTCGCGCAAAGTTCTGCTGCGCAGCAAGTGGATACGTTTCTCGAGCAAATCGCAAAGGCTCTTCTGATCGCCGGCGGGGAGGAGTCCAAGAAAGAAGATTAAAAGTTTGAATATTTTTATAAAAGTATGGTACGATTAAGTTTTTTTCATCCATCACAAAGTAATGTAATAATAGTAGTAATTGTCTATGTTTCTCTCTAACCTTGCTTCTCCCATCCGCTCGGATCGTGCTTCTGCGGCGGCTTTTCTCCACTCTCCGGATCCGGTCTCAACGGAAATTTCGGCACGTTGGCCATTGGTTTGAACGGATCAGCCTTTGAGTCGTACACGTGTTTCAAAGCAGCACCAAACAAAATGGCACCGGCAACTAATAAAACATCATCCGCAAACGCGGCCGCGTTTCCAGTCCCAGTCCCTACGTGTCCAGACGCGTCGTGTATTTCTCTCGACATGGCCATGTGTTCCTCGTCGTATTCATCTCCGTTCGCGTAGCCTAATCGATTTTGTGCTTGCGCCGCTTCCGGATAATCCGCGGATTTATCCATATCGGCGACGTACCCATCGTGAAAATGTTCCGGCGGGATAATCGGTTTTAATTTATACCCTTGCATTTTCCCTTGCGCTTGTCTGTTTGCGACGACAAAGTTCCATTGCTGGCACAAGTGCAACGCTCTCTGATCGACTCTTCCTTGAACTCTAGCCTTGGGTAACAAAGGCGCTCCGTCGTTTTCGTGCCCTTTCGGCAGCGGCATGTCGCACATTTGCTGCGCTTGGCGGATGGAATAATATATCGTGGACGGTAAATACTTTGGTTTATCCGGGTCGCCTCTTTTCGCCTCCACCGTGGGAACGCTCTTCGAGAAGAGCGCGCCGAAGAGGAGAACGATTTTCGCAATCATCAAAAATCGGTTTTGTTGCTGCGTGAAGAAAATTCTCGACGACGACATCTTTTTATTTTATCTCTCTTTTGCTAATTTTTATTGCCGCGCGTGAACGTGCGCGCCCTGTCTCTCTCTCTCTCTTTCCTTCTCTTTTTCTCTCTCTCTCTGTGTGTTTTGGAGACGCGTGAAATGACGAAAATATTTACGCGTCAAGGGAAGTGTGGATTTTATTTAAAGCGGATTGATTCTCTCGATTGATCTCGCGTGTGTCTGTGGGGGGTCGTCTCGAGAGACTCTCGAAAAAAAGAAACAAAGGGCCCCGCGAGGGGGAGCGTTTGTCCTCCGCGCCCGCCAAAACAAAAAGGAGCAAAAAAAAAAAAGAAGAAGAAGCTGAGTGAGAGAAGTGCACAAACAAAACAACACGCTGCGAAACGAAAAACATTTCTCACTCCCTTTTCCTCCTCCCCT
>Ga0181599_1000055_pt1 | contig 93071 bp, 61 predicted proteins | sample 041ome_3_FD_148658 | JGI IMG/M metagenome (GOLD analysis project Ga0181599, IMG submission 148658) | Coastal salt marsh microbial communities from the Groves Creek Marsh, Skidaway Island, Georgia - 041405US metaG (spades assembly) | ecosystem: Environmental > Aquatic > Marine > Intertidal zone >...
GGAGAGGAAGAACTGAAATCTCCGACGCGAAGGAGAGCCGCCGTCTTTTTTTTTCCCTTCTCTCCCGGGAAAAGTCCTGTCAAGTGCGCCCCAAAGCCACAATTGAGAGAAAGAAGAAAAAAAAAACGGCGCCGCTCGGAAACCGCCTCGGGAAAGACCTTCGCGACCCGCGATTGAGATCACTCCCCGCGAAAAACGCGCGCGAACAAAACCACGTCGTTCAAATTCGCGGTCCGCGTTCCACTTTTTCTCGAAGATAGATCGAGAGGTGGCGGCCGACGAGAGGAAGGATTACTTTCACTCGCAATTTTTGTGAGAGAGAGAGAGAGAGAGAGAAAAAAATCTGAAAATTCGCCCTTTTTCGCGCGTACCTTTCGTCGCCGCAGCCGCAGCTGGTGGGTTCGCAGTCGTCGTGGACATTTTTATATTTCACGCGCGGATAAAAGTGCTGATAAAAGTTGTTCAAGATGAAAGGGTCGGGGAAATTCGCGCGTTCTACTAAAAGACAGAAGAACCACAAATTTAAGGCCGGAGGAAAGAGTGAGGAATGTTCTCCAAGAGAGAGAGAGCGCAAAGTGGCGGCGTGGCAAAAAAAGCTTCTCCTCTTCCAGTGTGACTGACTGTTGAAAAAGAAAAAAAAATTTTCCTCAAGCGAGGCAGAGAGCCCCCGAGAGCAATAATAATCGATCTCTGATTGGGTCCGTTCTCGGTCTCTCTCTCTCTCTCTCTTTTCGTTCTTTGCGTTCTCGTCTCTCAAGTTTGTCTGTTTCCGAGACGTGACAAAACAAAAAAGGTAGCAGAGCAAAGAGAGACAACGCGGAGCAAGCACGGCAAAGGCACGCTCGCTCGCGCGCGCACACACCACATATGTCTTCCGTCCGGAACGACGAAGAGACGGAGACGACGACGATGCCTCCGCCACCTCCCAGGAGGAGGAGGAAGAGGACGAGAGAGAGGAGAGAAAAAATCGTTCTCGAGGAGGATGAATTCGCGGCTCGCTTAGAGCGCATCATCGAGCGCGATTATTTCCCGAACGTTCCGAGACTGAGAGATGAACTGAGGCTACTCCGCGCGGAGCGCGAAGGGAACGAGCGGGAGATTTTAACGGCGAAGAGGAGCATTCAGAAGAGAATGAGAGAAGAGGAAGAGGCGAGGAGTGGGAGCAACGGTTTGACGCCGAGTTTTTATTACGGCAACTCGACGTCTTTGGAGACGAGAGGAGGAAAGAACGCGACGACGACGTCGGCGAGCGGTGCCTCTGGAGCAGTTGGGTTTTCCTCCAGAAGAAGTGGGAGAAGAGGCGGAGAATATTACGACGACAGAGAAGAAGAAGAAGAAGAAGAAGAAGAAGAAATGTCAGCAGAGGATGAATACGATGAGGAAAGAAGAAGCCAAAGAAGAGCAAAACTTCTCGACGCGAACAAGACGCTGACGCAGTTTCTGGCTTCGCACACTTCCGAAGATAACAAATCGTTCGAGGATATATTAGAAAAGATAAATAAGAAGAGACGAGAGAAGAATGCAAAGTTATTCAACGCGAACAAGATTCGCGGCGCGATGAATGTGCAAAGGCTCGGTGATGGCAGCGAGGGAGCGAGGACGAAATCGGGCGCCTTGGCGCTCGCGGAACCGGGACACAACGCGTTGTTCTTTCGACCAGACTCGGCGTTGGCTCTATCGAAAAGTGAACTGGCCAATTTAGGCGCGACGACAGCTCCGAAAGAAACGCTCGCGCGTAATACTCGATTCAACAACACAACTAATAGCCACGTAATAGAAGTAAACCAAGTCGACGAGGAAGAGTTGGCTTCATTTCGAGAACAGAGAGCAAAAGAGATGAACCCGAATATGAATTATTCGCGAATAGCGACGCCAAGTTTTACGCCTGGACGCGATAATTTCACGCCAATAATGACTTGGGGTGCTTTAGATGCAACACCTGTGAGGCTCTCGTCATCGACTGGTTTAGCAGATGAAGACATAGTTGCAAAAGCGGCTGGAGAAACCAGGGAGGAACAAAATTTGTACAGATTCGCACGCGAAGACGTTCGCGAACTCGCGGCGAGAAAACTAGACAAAGCCAACTTAATTAAGCGGAAACTGCGCAAGCAATCGCAAACGCCGAAGACGACGAGTGGTTTGAGCGAAAATGCGCTTCGCTTACTCCGAAAATCGACACCTCGACGCGGTACGAACGGGGAAGACTTTTTGAAGATGGACGTGAACCGCGCCATGCGACAATCCGAACGACGGATGACTTCGAGTAGACGAACTCCAGCATCTGCTCGCGACCGCACGCCTTCGTTCAGAAACATGGGTCCGCCGCCGCCGTCGTCGTCGTCTAAAGAAGGAAAAGCGATTCCTCCGAGCGTCGGTAACAGCGCTTCGGGTTCGAAAAAAACGCGCCTCACGGAAGGTTTACTGTAATAAAAGTATGGGAAGAACTGTAGCGAAGCATTAGAACGGAACAGAATTTAGAGCAGAATAGAGTGTAGAATAGAATCGCGCGAATTGTAATAAAAGAGAGTTCAAGTGCTGCGCGTTAAAAGCGCATTTGATATCATTTAATACCTGTATTATTGTTATATTATTATTTCCTTTTCGATTTGGTCTTCCGAGGGGAAGGAGAGAAATCTCCTCACAGACACATTATATCGCGCACGGAAAACAAAAACAATGTCCGCCTTGTTTTGCTGCGCGTCCTGGGCCGGATGTTCCGCCTTGAACTGCTGCGCGAACGCGCTGAATATTCACCAAAGAGGCGAGCGATCTTTCAAAACCGTCTACTTTGTGTCTTATTTTTTAACGCAAGTGCTCGCGTGGCAGATGAGAGACGAGTACCCGTCCGAGACAAACTCCGTTGAAAAGTTTATTCACACCGAGATGCAAGGGTGCCAAGGCGCGCGTTGCGCGTACGAAGCCGCGGTCAGAGTGGCGCTGACGAACGTGCTGTTCTTTTCGTGCATGCTTTTGGTGACATTTAAAGCGGACGTTCCCGAGGAGGAAGACATTTTAACGGCTGGAGAAAATAAAGAAGAAGACGAGGAGAGACGACAAACAAACCGGCAATCGAGGAGAGACCGATTCGAGAATTTGAGTTTGCGATATCGCGTGCACGTTGCATACTGGCCGTTCAAACTTTTACTCTGGTTGTCTTTTCTTTGCATCTCTTTCTGGTGGGTTCCGAGCGAAAGCGTCGACGTCGCCTTCGAAGTGTTTCGATTCGGTGCTGGACTATTTTTGCTCGTCCAAATGATTGTAATCATAGCCACGGTGTATGAGATTAACGAGTATTTGGTGGAAAAGGCGGAAGATGGACGTGCTGGAGCGATAGCGTTAGTTGTTGGGACGATTGTCGCGTTCGCATTGGCGGTGGCGACATTCACGGTGAGTTTTTCGCGGTACGATTGCGACGGAGATAAGACGACGATAGCGGCGAATTCGATGGCAATTGTTTTCGTGATTATCTGTTGTGGATTTAGTTTAATGGAAGATATCAGAGGAGGTTTATTCACCAGCGCTATAGTCGCTTTGTACGTGGCGTACTTGATGGCGTCGGCGAGCATGGAAAGATCTAAAACGTGCAAATCGTTAGCCGATAACGCGACGATGCAAGGTACAGACGAGGAGATCATCGAAATCGTCGGTTTTATCGTCCAGTTAGCGGTTGTGGCCTTGTCTGCCTTTAAAGCGGCGAGCGGACACAAGCGGTTTCAAGGCATCGCGCACATCACGGACGAAGACGACGATCACGGTAGCGCCGCCTATACGTTTTTCCACGGCGTATTTTTAGTCGCCAGCATGCACGCCGCGTGTTTATTAGTCGGATGGGTAAAAGTAACGCAAGAAGAAGATAGCAGCAGCAACGCGGACGGAACGACGACGACGACGACGATATCCTCGACGACGACGGAAAGCTTTTGGATTAAAGCGACGTGTGCGTATTTCACGGCGTTTCTTTATCTTTGGTCGCTCATTGCACCGAAGGTGTTACCCGATCGCGAGTTTTGAGAACCGCCCGGCTGTACAAATGTAACAATAATAACAATAGCAGCAATAAAGTGATAGTAACGATCAAACCGTGCGCATGATGATGCGTGTAAAATATAACAATTTTTATACGCCGCGCTTTCATCGCAAAAACAAGTCGTTCTCTCCTGCTCTCTCATCACTTGTCTTCGACACTCGACAAAATGCTCGCACAGCAAAAATCAAAAATCAAAAAAAAAAGTGGTCTCACTCTCTCTCGGGATTTTATCCAAACTTCATTCACAATCCAAGGAACGCGCACGCGCTCTCGACGAAAGACACACACGCAAAGAAAAGCACGCCTTTTTCTTTCCTCTCTCTATCTCTCGTTTAAAACGACTCGACTCTAAGTCGAGCATTACCACACAAACAACAACAACTTGATAATATGAGCACGACTTCTTTCGCTCAAAAAACGATCCTTCGCGGAAACGCGTTGAAAACCAGCATCAAGAGTGCGAAATCTTCCGCGCGCGCTCCGGGGGCGGCCAGAGTCGTCCGAACGATGGCGTCGAACACCACCTTGCCGATTGATTTGAGAGGCAAGAAGGCGTTCATTGCCGGCGTGGCAGACGATAACGGTTTCGGATGGGCCATCGCCAAGGCGTTGAGTCAAGCCGGGGCGGACGTTATCCTTGGCACTTGGGTGCCGGCGTTGAATATCTTTGAAACTTCTTACAAGAGAGGGAAATTCGACGAATCGAGAAAGTTAGCGGATGGCAGTTTGATGGAATTCGCGAAGATTTACCCGATGGACGCTGTTTTCGACACCATGGAAGACGTTCCGGAAGATGTGAAGACGAACAAGCGATACGCCGGCAACGAAAAGTGGACCGTGAGCGAAGTCGCCGAGTGCGTGGAGAAGGATTTTGGTAAGATTGATATTTTGGTCCACTCGTTGGCGAACGGCAGAGAAGTGGCGAAGCCGTTGTTGGAGACGTCGAGAGAAGGTTATTTGGGGGCGATTTCCGCGAGTTCGTACTCGAACATTGCGATGTTGCAAAAGTTTGGTCCGTTGATGAACAAAGGCGGCGCGGCGATTTCTTTGACGTACTTGGCGAGTGAAAGAATCATCCCGGGCTACGGGGGTGGTATGTCTTCCGCCAAAGCGGCTTTGGAATCTGACACGCGAGTGTTGGCGTTCGAAGCCGGGAGAAAGTGGGGCATTCGCGTGAACACCATCAGCGCCGGTCCGTTGGGCTCGAGAGCCGCGAAGGCCATCGGTTTCATCGACGACATGATCAACTACTCCATGACGAACGCGCCGTTGAGCGAAAAGCCGTTGGAAGCCATCGAGGTTGGAAACACGGCGGCGTTCTTGTGCTCGCCGTTAGCCTCTGCGATTACTGGCAGCACCGTGTACGTCGACAACGGTTTGAACTGCATGGGCGTAGCCACGGATTCCAAGTCCATTCCGGACCGATCCTAAACTACGCGCCGGGTACGTAAAATCATAGTTCATTACTTTAATTAAGAGAATATAAATCAACAAAGACGACACATATAAACTCCGCAGCGTTTTCAATTTTGAATTTCGTTTTCACACGAACCAGCTTTTTTTTATTTGATGTCCTTTCAATCTTCGTGCGCGAGTATTATTCGTGTTTGTGTGTGTTTTCACTTCATCCCCTCATAGTTTTCCTCTCTCGCTCGGACATCGGGAAAGACAGAAGAAAGAGTTTTTACATGTCTGCGCAGACCGCGACTCAAAAACTCGTCGTCACCTTACGTCGCGGATTAGCTGGAAAACGCGAGACGATCAAACGCACTTGCTTAGCGCTCGGTTTAACGAAACCTCGAGTCTCCAGAGCTATTCCGAACACGAGCACGAGCCGAGGTCAAATCGAAAAGATCAAACACTTGGTTCGAGTGGAAACGGACGTCGCGTTTAAGAAACGATTGGAAAGGAAGGAGAAAAAGTTTAGTCTGAGACCGGAAATTGTCGTCGAACATTAAGTGTTGGTAGTATTATTCAATGTCTGTCTCTCGTTGCTGTAGTTCTGCAGTCGCGCGTGGAACCTTCGATAGCCGCCGCTCTGCTCAACAACAACAACAACAACAACAACGTCAAAAAGGAGGAAGTAGGGGCTCAAGAGGCTCAAGAGGGGGTTCTTTTCTTTTATGTCGAGGAAGAGAATCGAGAAGTCACAGGTGCGCGACCGCCAAAGCGACGGCAGGTGGAGAATCCATGAGCAGCTCCTCCTCTAAAAAAGCGAGAGCTATGGAGATTTGGCGCGCTTGCGACGCCGTGTGCTTCGACGTGGACTCGACGGTCATCGATCACGAAGGTATCGACGCTTTGGCGGCGTATCTCGGCAAAGGCGAAGAGGTGGCGAAAGTTACCACGCAAGCGATGAATGGAGAAATTCCATTCGAGAAGGCGTTATTTTATCGGTTGAACGCGATGCAGTGTTCGAGGCAGCAAATGGATGCGTATTTAAAGGAGTACCCGGTAAAACTTTCGAACGGGTTTCAGGAGTTGAGAGACAAGTTGAAAGAGAAAGGGAAAACGGTGTACTTAGTGAGCGGAGGGTTTCGACAAATGATCCATCCAATCGCGGAGTATTTAGATATCCCGGTCCCCACAAACGTTTGGGCGAATAATTTATTGTATTTGGAAGACGGATCGATGAATTCAGAGAAACCTTTCGACGATGAAAACGAGTTTACGTGGCGAGCGGGCGGGAAGGCCTTGGCCGTTGCGCATGTGAAGAAAACCGGGAATTTCAAAACTGTCGTGATGGTTGGCGATGGCGCAACGGACGTGGAAGCGAGAGCAGAGGGTGGAGCAGATATCGTGATCGGGTACGGAGGAACGGTGAGAAGAGAGAGCGTGGAAAAATCGGCGGATTGGTTCGTGATGGATTTCAAAGAACTCGTCGAAGCCCTCTAGTTATTTTAGATAGTTCTCGATTGTATCAAAGTAAACCAACCGGTCATATATATTTAAAAAGAATGACACACAGATGAACGACAAAAGTCCTTCTTTTCTCTCTCTCTCTCTCTCTCTCTCTCTCTGTTCGAGCGTGTTATCGTCGTCATCGTTTTGTTTATTATCTATCGTTCATTCTACCTAGTTTGCTAGGATGATAAGTTTTCATTTTTAAAACGAAGCGATATCAGTGGAGTAGTTGAACTCCAACTTCACGTCGCCCAAATTCGGCGCGCTCGTGAAGTCCTTCAACGGCATCTTCGCGCTCAAGTTACCTCTTTTCAAGGTAATCTTACCGCTTCCGTTCGTGGAGGCTTCCAAGCTTCCTTTCACGCCTTCCGGAAGCGGGTAACTCAGGGTCAATTTCCCTTCCTTGAACGTTTGCGTCTTGACGTTCGCGTCCGCTTTCAACGAGACGTCAATCTTATCGACTTTCGTCGACGCGTTCAACGTCAATTGCTTCTTCGAGTTATCAAACTCCAACTTGGATTTTACGCCTTCGAAAACCGGCGGTTCCAAAACGGCTTTCACCGCGTTGCCTTTCGCTTTCCACTCCACCGTTGCAGTCGAGTCGATCGCAGCCACCTTCTCCTTGACGGAGACGTTCAACACGTCCATAATGTTCGTCGTGTTTTGATCCACGCCGTCTAACTTGATCTTCCAAAAGTCTTTCGAGGCTTCTAAATCGACTTTAGCCGTGGACACGTTCGCGCCGGAGCCTTTGGAGGACAACTCGACCCCAACCGGGACGGTAAATTTCGCCGACAAGTTCACCCCTTCAACCGAATCGGAAACTTTAATTTTAAGCTTATCGCACTTGGCGGATTGGTTCGAGAGCGTGGATTCCACCTCCGTTTCAAAGTTAATTTTGCCCATGGTGTGTGTGTGTGTGTGTGTGTGTGTGTGTGTTTCTCGAGTCGGATGCGCGTTTATTCTCGCGAGAGTGTGTACGTTTTAGTTTCTTATCGCGAAGAAAAAAGTGTCGGCGTTGGTGTGACTCAGCTTTTTTTTGTTTGCATGAAATCGCTTGCGATGGCGGGGGATGGCCGATGGGGCTTTTTAGACGCCGCAATGAGACTATATACGATTGTAAAGGGAAACTTATAAGACGAAGAGGACGAAGAAGAGAGAACGGAGAGGACAAAGTCCAAAAAAAAAAGCGAAGAGCGACTCTCACGCGCAAGAACTTCCACTCTTCTTCCACTCTTCCTCTCTCTTTTCTATTCTTTTGAAACTCTTCCGTTTTTTCCCCTCTTCTTCCGTCCGCGCATCCTTTTAAACTCGTCGTCGTCGTCGCCGATGACGACGACGACGACGACGAGCGAGAACGACGCGAAAATGGACGTCGACGGAGGAGGAGGAAAAAGAAACGGAGGAACCCAATTGAACGACGACGATGAAAGAAAAAACGAAGAAAAGATGAAGCGCATGACGGAGGCACAAACGAAGATCTTCTACTCTCAGCTTCGATTTCTCTTGCTGAGAGAAGTGACCGTCGCCCCGTCCACGCACTCGCACTCGCACTCGAAGATCTGGACGAGCTTTCCAAACTCTTTGTTCGGGAGCGCGATTGATGTGAACAGAGACCGAGACGAGATGATGAGCAAAGAGATGTTGCCGTGGAGATTGAACGCAAAGTTGCTCCAGGATCCAACTCTAACTGTGCTCAGAAATCATAACAATCATAGCAATAGTAACGAGCTAGCGACTACAAAAACGCCCAACGAAGAAGACATGAAGTTTACGGAGAATGTGCAAAGAGAAGACAAGGAGGACGAGGAGGACGAGGAAGGCTTTAACGAGGATGGACGTCGATATTCAAAGTGTAACGAGTTAAAACGTCTGTTTGAAGGGGAGATAGAAGCGCGAATCACGCGAGGCGTCGATGTTCTTCGCGAAAGAGTAGTGAAACAAAAGTATACGTTTCATGCCGCCGATCAAGGTGATGGTAAGGAAGACGGGATGATGAGAGAGCGACAAATCGTCGACGAAGGCGAGTGGAAAATCAGGCAGAATATCAGAACGAAAAGTTTGGGATTGCTAGAGGAACAGAGAAAGTTAAGACAAGAAATGATTTCTGAGCAAAGAAAGATTATGGCATTGCCGGAGAGACAGTACAAGAAGATGATAAAGATGGACGAAAAGCAAAGAGAGTTGGAGATCAAGTTACGGTCGAAGAAAGAGAAGAAAGAGTTGTCGGAGCGGTGGCGTTTAATATTTACGACGAGGAAAAGACTGAACGAAGAATCGAATCAACGAGCGGACGCGTTGCAAACGAGAAATCGCCAGATGGTGAAAATGCACGAGAGAATGGCAAGAGCGCATCTGGTAAAGTCAAGAGACGACGCGGCAGAAAGAGCGAAGAGAATGGAAGCGTTGAAATCAAACGACATAGAGGCGTACAAGAAACTTTTAGCAGAAGCAGCGAAAACGAAAGAGAGCATCGAGGGATACCCCGCCGGCGCAGATGGCGAAGGCGAAGGGAACAAGTACGAAGCGCTGCAAGATTTCCTTTCGGAAACGGAAGGATACTTAGAAAAACTCGGAGGAAAGATTGCTTCAGTAAAGATATCGCAGGCGCGTTCGGAAGCGGCGACAGAAGCGGCTGCAAAAGCTGCCGCGGAAGGTTTAGACGAGGACGAAATCAAAGAAGCGGCGGAAAAAGCAGCGAGAGAGGCGACGTTAGCAAACGGTGAGAAGATGATTTCGCAAACCAAAGAGGATGGAATTCAAAACACGGAGAAGTATTACGCCGTGGCTCACAGCGAGCAGGAAATCATTACCGAACAACCAAAGATGTTGACGTTTGGTCAGTTACGCGACTACCAAATCGTCTCTTTGCAGTGGATGGTGAGTTTACACAACAATCGCCTGAACGGTATCTTAGCAGACGAGATGGGTTTGGGTAAAACCGTGCAAGTTTGCTCTTTGATTGCGTATCTGTGGGAGTCTAAGCAAAACTTTGGACCGCACATTATCATCGTGCCAAATGCGGTGATCGTGAACTGGAAAGCGGAGTTAAAGAGATGGTTACCGAACGTAAATTGCGTCTATTACGTCGGCAGTCGCGAACAACGTGCAAAAATATTTCAGAAGCAAGTGTTACAGCTCAAGTTTAACGTCCTAGTTACTACGTACGAGTTTATCATGCGCGATCGCGGCAAGTTGGCGAAAGTAAATTGGAAGTATATCATTATTGACGAGGCGCAGAGATTGAAAGATCGCGAAGGAAAATTAAGTCGAGATTTAGATAAGTTTAGAGCGCAAAGACGTTTGCTACTGACCGGAACACCGTTACAGAACGATCTCAGCGAACTGTGGAGTTTGTTGAACCTGCTGTTGCCGGAAGTTTTTGATTCGGCAAAAGTGTTTCAGCAGTGGTTTGGGAAAACAAAAGCAGGTGATAATCAAGGGCAAAAGGTCGGTGGTGGGGGTGGGGGTGGGGGTGGCGGTAACGAAGACGATGAAGAAGACGATTGGATGGAACGCGAGAAGAAAGTCATCGTGATTTCTCGACTTCACCAAATTTTAGAACCCTTTATGCTTCGAAGATTAGTGCAGGATGTGGAGAGGAAACTTCCGCCGAGGAAGAGTGTCGTAGTACATTGCCCGTTTTCGGCGTTTCAATCGAACGCTTATTCGTGGATAAATGCGACGGGTTCTATTCGAGTTGAACCGTATACTAAACTCGGCTTAGCGGCGCAGAGAACCTTTCGTGGATATTTGCCGCTTCACAACAGGTGCATGGAGCTCCGCAAGATTTGTAATCATCCGGGCTTATCGTACCCACCTGAGAAAGGAGGCGATTTTCGAGGCGTTAATTTGATACGCAGTTGCGGCAAGTTGTGGATTTTGGACCGATTATTGATTAAACTTTCCAAGACTGGACACAAAGTTCTTCTGTTTTCCACAATGACGAAATTATTAGATCTTTTGGAAGTTTATCTCAAGTGGCGACAAACGACAGAAGATGGCGAAAATTTGCAATTCTGTCGTATTGATGGTACAACGCCGTTAGAGCAACGAGAAGTCGCAATTAATGATTTTAACCGAAAAGGCTCGAACAAGTTCATATTCTTGCTTTCAATTCGTGCCGCTGGGAGAGGTTTGAACTTACAAACTGCCGATACAGTTGTGATGTACGATCCAGACCCAAACCCGAAGAACGAAGAACAAGCCATCGCAAGATCTCACAGAATCGGTCAAACGCGTGAAGTACGAGTGATACACTTGGAGGCTGTAGACGATAAAGAAATAGCTAGCGTCGCGGATGCTTCTGCGGCTACCCAAGAAGATACTCCGTCTGATGGTTGGGGTGGAAGCAACCGATCGTATTGTGAATCGGTGGAATCTGTTGTTCGCAACGTCATTCAGCAACAGAAAATTGAAATGGCGGATGAAGTCATCAATGCCGGTCGTTTTGATGGACAGACCACTCACTCAGAGAGACGCGAAACGCTTGAAAAACTCATGGCTGCGCAAGCTGCTGGTAATAGGAAGGAAGCGAACGTGCCGAGTGTACGTGAATTGAACGAAAGGATCTGTCGATCCGAAGAAGAATTGAAAATTTGGAACGAACTTGACGATACGTTAAATTGGCCATCTTCACTCATGGGCCCGGAGGAGTGCCCTGATTGGATTCGATACACAAAGTACGACTTAGACGATGCGATTGAGATGACGGCAAAATCAAAGGCTGGCGAAATAATTGCCCCCGTGGATACCTCAAATCTTGGACGTGGAGGTCGATCGATGAACAAGTTGATCGCAAACTCTGCAATTTCCCTAGACGCCATGGACGTTGACGCTCAAGCCGCCGCAAGCAACAGACGAAAAGAATTCGTCGAAAAAACAGGTTTGAAGTCAAGCAATCTGACTGCCGAGCAAATGTCGAGTAAAGTCAAAGGCGGAGACGAGGATGATGCGTTTGCGATACCCATGACCAAAGCCTTGCTACCATTCCAAAAAGCACAGTTAGCAAAAGCTCAAGCGGCTGAGAAAGAGAAAGAAATGCAGCAAGGGCGAGCCGATGAACTAGCGGCAAACGAGGAGAACGAAGACGAACCGCTCATGATGCTCGATAATTCGGACGAAGAGGATGATTATGGCAACATTGAAGAAGACGATCCAGCGTTGAACACGTCGTTCACAGATGTCAATTTAGATAATTTGACGAATGAAGAAGGTAACGACGACGACGACGACGGTGAAGATTCAATCGAAGAGGCACCGCTCAATGTAAAAAGTGATGGTGGTGGAATGAAGCTTAAGTTCACCATGCCACGAAAACCAGAATAGATCATTTAGAATGTGTTTTTTAGCCTTGTTTGTCTTTCAGAAAATGCATGAATAATAGTAACCATATCGTCTTTGTCTCTCTTGTTCTTAATATATGTCCTTTGTCGGATTTAATTCCTCTTCTCTTCCTTTTATTCCACCGCAGGAGTGTTTTCTTTCTCTCGTTCGTGGTCTTCCGCTGGTGATGCGGCCTCGATGAGCGGAAGTTTCGATTGCACTTTGTTTTCAACCGGTAGGACTGTGTCGGTCACCAACGTGTTCTTGGACAAAGCTCGTTTCTTCTTCTCCTTCGGGGTTTTCTCCGCATCTTTTCCCTTCTTCGGTGCGACCTTCTTCTTCGTCGAGGCTTTCTTCTTGGGCTGGGCTTTCGTCTTCTTCGCCGAGGCTTTCTTCTTCGCGGGCGCCTTCTTCTTTTTCGCCGGCGACACCTTCTTCTTTGTCACCTTCTTTTTCTTCTCGACTTTCTTAGCGACGACGGCAACTTTCGGGACCTTCTTTGCGCGTCCTCTCTTCTTTGGTTCCGGCCTCTTAAAGGAAATCTCGAGGCGTTCTGCCGGTTTGCGCACCCTATATGTTCAAAAGTTTTTAGGAAAGTTTGAATTCAAAATCGCATGTTCGAACAAAGAAAACGCGCGAACGAGCGACGACGCGAACGAAAATAACGCAAAGCTACCGATCCAATCGAAGGCAAAACATTTAAATCGCGCAATTTTACCTCGTCGCCGGGAGTTCTTTCTCGTTCGCGTCCACCAAATGGTTTTCAAGTTTCGTCAGAGGGCCTCTCTTCGCGCTTCTCTTCTTCGAAAAACTCTTCGCCTTGGAGGTGGTCGCGTCTCCCTCCAAATCGAACTCTTGCTCGATCGCCGTGACGATGTTGCGAACGATCGAGTCGTCCTCGGGGACGCGGAGTGCCGGTGACATCCTGGACATGTTTGTGTGTGTGTGTGTGTGCGTGTGAGTGTGTGCGTGCGTGTGTGTGTTTGCACAATATGCAGTGTGTATATTTTTGAATTTTTTTTTTCGATGCAAAAATCGCGAAAAATTCCTCTTGCTCTTCCACTTTTCTCGTCGTCGCTTCACACTGTCGATACGTACGAGTGCGCGTATCGTAAAATAAAGAAAAATCAATATCCATCTTCTTCTCATGGGTGGTCTTCCAACACAACAACAGCAGCGGGTGAAACCGTCCCAGATTCTCGGGACGATCATACTCGCGACGTTCTGTTTGTTTCTCACGTACAACTCGACGTACTTCATGTCCAACGCGTTATCGTCGACGAGGAAGAGCGACGGCGAAGGAGGTCCCCGAAGAACGACGAATGCGAAATTGGCGTTGGAGGATCCGCGCGAAGCCATCGAAGCCGCACGAGAGAGAATTCGGGACGTGGCCTCGAAATATCGGGAGGGAGATTCGAGCACGTTGCAAGGGATAAAAGATAATAAATTCAGTCGAGACAATTTGTTGGCGGCGGCGGAGCTAGCGGACGCGAGAATGAAAACGGGAACGAGCGCTGACGAAGAAGAAGGAGGAATTGATGTTGAAGAGAAAAACGAAGCAAACGCAAACTTAGTGCGAATATTTGGCGAGGAAGACTTCCCGATGGAAAACGAAAAGTGTTGGCCAAATGAACACGCTGGATACGACGGGTTCGCGCTCACGTGGGGGATGACGTTCCGTACAAAGACGGCGAGCGAATGTTGCGACGCGTGTCGAAAGCACGCTGAGATATGCGGCGGCGAAGGAGCAAACTCCGGGACGATGTTCTTTAACACTAGTTTTGGAGTGCGCGGGCATTGTGGTACCGCACCGTTTGAAAAGAAATTATTGTGTAACATTTGGGTATATTGTCCTCCGAATGAGAAGCATGACGGAAAGTGTTGGAGCGGGGACATTCACGACCATGTGCAACACGAGTGTTGGCTAAAGCACCAAGTAAACCCAAACAATCCAATCGCTCCTTCGAGTGGGAGGTATCCAGACAAGCATTTGGCGGAACACAAGACGAGCCCGGAGGTTGTTCAGTGGTTGTCTGGTGCAATTGTAAAACCAGGTGAAACGGTTGTTGCTCGAGAGCCTCACTGGGGAATGGCCGCAAACGAAGCAATTTAGAAAGAAGCCAAAGGCGGATGTAGTTTTGTAATTGTAAACAGATTTTTTGTAGTGTTGCGCATTAGTTTAATGAATTTATGTGTGTTATTATTTTGCCTTTTCAGCAGCTTCGAGAAGCTCGATCGTCTCGGTGACTAATCTTTGACACGAACCATCGCTCGCAAGCGCGGGAATGACGACATCTCTCAACAAATCTCTTCGGCTCATGCCAAGGATTAAACCATGTTCCCCGTCTTTCTCCATCTCCTTATCGCTCTTCGAGATTGAACCTAGAAGTTCTTCGCACAACTCGCGAAGTTGCTTCTCTGCGCCGGCAAAGTACGTGCGCTGATCGTTCCCGCCCGATTCTGACGCCAAGTGCGTGGCGTACGTTCGTAACCAAGCCTTGAATTCTTTCTCGCTCCCGAGCACTTTACATGATTGCAAGATTTGTTCGAGATGACGTCCTGATTCGCGTTTTGGCGTCTGGAACGACGAGGAGGAACGCATTGAATTCGCCATAGCGCCAATCGCTAATCGTGCGGCAGATGTCTGCAATTTGCGTACTTCACCGCCCGAACCGTCGGTGACTCCTAAACGTAATCTCGAAACGTACTCGGATTTTTGAAAGGAAGTGTCCGCAACCTTAGCCCAAGCCTTCAACTTTTCGTGGAAAGCGTACGCCACGCCGTTTGATAACGTCACGAGTGGAACACCCTTCTTGCTCAACGAAACGCGAGAAATCCGCGCTCCGTCTCTTCGATTGAAGCAAATGCTGGCGATTGAACTTTCCAAAACGCATCTTTCGTTGTCCTTTTCCAAATCCCACACATATAAAGATGCATCGGTGGTTACAACTAAAAGTTTTGTCTCGGAACTTTCATCTTGTTCTTCTTCTTGTTCTTCTTTCGTTTTGCTATTATTTACGCACGCGATAAAGCATACTTTTCCACCTTCCAACGCAATTGTCGGTAACTGTCGTCTGCCAGTTTCAGTATAGATTTGAAGTGACCCGTCTTCAAGTGCGACACATGAGTACCTCGCGTTACCGGTGATGTGCGAACATCTCGCATCGAGACGATCTGTCCATAACTCTTCACCCGATCGCGAGCAGACGAGTTCGCTTGCGTTTCTCTGGAAATCATTCTTACACTCGAGCACGACTGCTGCCGTCGGAACATCTTCTTGGTCATCGAATGAGTTCGCCACCATCGCGTCTTCAGCAACTAGTTTGGCATGCACAGTTTGCGGAATCGGAGCTACTGGAATAATTTGACGCATGCTGACACTACCTGCTGCTTGTTGCTGGGCAGCAGGTCGCGCTTGTTGTTGTTGCTGTTGTTGTTGCTGCTGCTGCTGCTGCGACACTTGCACCATCGTTTGTTGCCTCGCCGGCGGTGGCGTTAAAAGCATTCGCGAGGGCGCTTGTTGTTGTTGTTGTTGTTGTTGTTGTTGTTGACCAACCGCCGGAATAGGCTGAATCCTTTGCGGTTGACCGCTACCGCCGACTGGCATAGGGGCTAAACGTTTTGGTGCGTTACCGGCAGGCATCATCGCCTGCGGAGCGACTCGTTTTACGCCGGCAACGGTAGTAGTAATCTGCATGGTAGAAGCGGGTACATTTCTGGGCACTTGGTTTTCGTTGTTGGTGATGGTTTGCTGCGGTGGCCTTGCGGCTGGCGGTGATGTGATGACTTGCGTTCCCGGCGCGTTCGCCATGGGCGTAATTCTTCGTCTTCCGTCTGAAGCTATAATTTCTTGCTGTTGTTGCTGACGGATTGGTGCTTGTTGTATGACAGGTGCCGCAACTGGCGCTGCGCTGATGCGCTTCGGCGCCATCGGAGTGCCGTTTTTCGAATCAAATCCACCGTTTGTCGTTGTCTCGCCATTGATTTTCTTCTTCGTGTACTTCAAAAGCGTAGGGTCTTCCAATACGGCGACTCTTTTCTGTCCAACCATGCCCCCGTACGTCTCGCGGAAGAACGCTTCCGACTCGCTTTCGTTCACCGTGCATCCAATCTCGGATTCCTCAAATGTGAAGACACCCATCGATCCGTCCGTGCTGCACGCCAAAAGTGAATAGCCATTCGGCGTCCAACTCAAATCCACCACGGACTCGTCAAAACACGATTTAATCACACACACCGGTCTCGATCGATTTGTTCTCCAAATCGTAAGTTTCGTATCTTGACTTCCACACGCAACCACGGTGTGCATTTTTGGCTTCCCGTCGTTATTATCTTTCGCATCTTCTGACGCTTCAATTTTCTGTTTAAACAATCCGGGTGAAAATCTCACGCACACGACTGGCCCTTTGTGCCCGACGAAATCAAATTTCGAGTCCCATTCGCCTCTTTCCAAGACGCTCGCCGTGTGGCTCGGTTTCTTGTACGCGTTACACGTGGTCACTGCTTTCCCGTCCGGACTCCAACACAAACGCATGCTAAACGTCGCCCCGACCGATTGTCGATACGGGTCCGTAATCGTGGACACTTTTTCCCAATCGTCCACCCGCCATATGATGACCGATTTATCGTCGCCTTGTGTGGCTAAAAACTTACCAATCGGATCCCAGGCTACGCCTTTAACTAAACTTTGATGACCTCTCAACGTCGCAACTATTTGTTTCATCTCCACGTCCCACACATTCACTAAGTTATCGTACGAGGCGGACGCTAAGTACTTATCGTCCGGCGAGAACGCGATATCGATCACGTCCGATTGGTGGCCCTTCAATCTCCCAACGTTCGACCAATTTTCCACGTTCGGCTCATCGTTCGACCCAAACATCGTTTTCCCTTTGCCTTCGTGGAGTTCGTAGAGTAAAATGTTTGAGTCCGTCGAAGCGGTGGCTAAATACCGGCCGTTTTTCGAAAACCGGCAGCAATTCACCGGCCCAAAATGGTCCGCCAACGTCGCCAGAAGTTTCGGACATTCCTTGTCGTTCTCTTTGTTCCGGTCGAGCAACGCGGAGGTGCTCCAGACTCTTACTTTTTGGTCGCCACCAGCGGTTGCAAATCGACTTCCGTCCGGATGCGTGTCGATGGAATAAATCGGAGCCGAACCGTCGTGCGCGACGAAGGATGGTTTATAGATTAACACCATGTTCTTTTCTCTTCCGACGACAAAAAGAAAACAGTGCGATTATGAGCAAGTCGCTCTAAATTCGCGCGCGATTGTGTGCTAAACGCAGCGTGCGGTCGTCCTCTCTCTCGCTTCTTGTGGTGATATTTGAAAATAATATTTGAAAATCAAACGATCTTCTTGACTTCTTGCCTTCTTCCCAAACGCCCAAACCGACACAAAAACAGAGCGGGGGCGAGTGAAAAGTACGCGATAGAAACGTGGGTCCTCTCTCTCGCGGTCTCGTCGCGGTCGCAGGACTCAGATTCTCAAAAGAAGAGAGACGACGATCGGGGCAAAAAAAAAAAAAATTGAGTGATGTGAGACTTCACTCGCAAAAGAAAAAGAAGACGAAAACAAGAAAATGACGCACCCAACCTCGGCGCCTTTGTGTCGTCCTTGCGTCGTCGGACCTCCTCTTATACCTCTTCCTTCTCGTTGTCGCTGTTCTTCTTCTTCTTCTTCGTCTTGGTCTTCGTTCCCACGTCGTCGTCGTCTTCTTCTTCGTGTTCCATTTCGGGGAAGGCGTCGTCGTAACGGCATTTCGTCCGTCGCCGCGAACAACGACAACAACAGCTTTGACGCGTTCTCGCAAATGTCAAAAGAGACGAAGACGAAAAGGAAGAATGAAAAAGTAGATTTAAAAGAGGAAGAAATGAAAGCGAGCAATTGGCGTCCCGCGCCGCCGGATATTTCCACGAGCGCGCCGAGAGAGTTTTCGCCAATTTCCTACGCCTTGCTCGGCGACTCCGTTTGGGAACTGTTCGTGCGAAGTTATTTGTTCGCGCCGAGGAGTAAACCGTCCACGTACGACTCGAAAGTGAAGAAGTTAGCGAGAGCAGAATCGCAAGCGTACGCGTATAGAAAAATGACCGGCGTCTCTGGCGATAACGACGGCGATTATGGAATGATACAACTCACTGAGGAAGAGTTGGACGTCTGCAAGTGGGGACGAAACGCCGACTACTCAAACGTACCGAAACGGCTTCGAGGCAAAAAGAGTCAAGGCGGCGGCCACGAAATTTACAGACAAGCGTCTGCTTTGGAAGTCATATTAGGCTGGTGGATGGTCACGGACGACGAGCGGTTGGACGAGGTTTTAGAACTCATAAAAACGAGCGGATGGCTAGAGGAAGCTTTGGAGTACGGCGACTCCGAAGACGAAGAGAATTTTTGAGAGCAGTACGATAGTTTTATCACGCATAGCAAGGTTCGTAGATTTTATATAAAGTAGTGATAGTAATAATACAATTATGTTTATAGATGATGAAAGTCCCTAGATGTGACGAAGCTTTCGCGTGCTAAATTAATTTCCTTGTCTCTGTTTCTCTCTCGAACCGTACCCTTGCCTTACTTCTTAATACGTATTCGACTTGATGCCGCTCTTTGACTTTTTGCCCATGGTCGTCGGGTGACTCTCCAAATCAGTTTGCGACGACCGTCCCTCTTGCGGACTCGAACGATTCGATCCACTCCCACCCGAATTAATAGAGTTTGACCCGCTGCCACCTAATCTGAATCCATCCTCTCTAATCGGCGGTATGCGCAACATGTCGTAATCGTGAATGTTCCCGGTGATGATCGCCTCAGTCGTGGCTAATTTTTGCATCTTTTTCCTGTGCTGCTTGTCTCTGAAGATGGTGTACGCCCAAAACGTAAACGTCAAGGCGAAGACTAAAGCGGCAAACGCGTAAAGCACGGCCGCATCTCGAGTCGGGACCGGGTTCGTGTACTGTTTTTTATACGTGCATTAAAGTGTATAAAAGATGATAGAGAGAAGGAAAATAATAAAGAGTCAGTCGAGTCCCCCGTCCAAAAGTTTTCAAAGAGGAAAGAGAGAGTGGGAGAACTAAACGTATCAAACGCATCGCGCGCGACACACAGAAAACCAAATAACGCGAATCATCGTCGCTCTCTCTCTCTCTCTCTCTCTCTTTCAAACGCGCGCGCGAGAGAGAGAGCTTTCACTTCCGCGCTCGGCGGTAAAACAGAAAGACAGACGGACGAAAAGAGAGAGAGATCTTTGGAAAAATCAGCCAGAACGGAGAGAGAGAGCCCGCGATCTCTCTCGCTCTCGAACGTTTCGATTAGTAGCGGAGCCACGAGACGCAATTTTCTCTCTCAAACCGCGCGCGCGCGCGCGCGCATACAAAAAAAAAACGCAAAACGCGCACCTTTGTGATTAAGATCCCAGGAACTGGAGGCGGCGCCGGTGCGAACTGATCTGGCGGTGTGTTTGGTGTAGAACTCATGCGTGTATGTGTGTGATACGCAAGAATGAAGAAGAAAAGTTCGGGCTTTGTGTTTTTTAAGCTCTTCCTTTTTTTTTCTGTCTTTGGCGCGCTGGCTGGCACTTCGCGGAAGACAGGAAGAGGGAGACACTGACTGGGAGAGAAGAGGAGAGAAGAGATTTTTTTTGAAGAGAGAGAGAGAGAGAGAGAAAAGCGCTGTGGGTGCGACAAAAAAAAAGAAGAAGAAAAAAAAAACAAAACAATGTCATCGAGTCGAGTATGTCGCGTGCCGTCGTCGTCCATCGTCGGGAGCGCGTTGGGACCAAAGCAGTCGCTCGTGGTGACCGCAGAAAACGACGGCGTTCTTTTGTATAAAACGTCTTCGTCTTTCGACGGGGTCAACGAGCATTTTGAAGAGGGTGGGAGAAACGACGACGACGACAACTTTTTCCGCTCGTGGAGAGCGTCGCAAAATGCGAGCGTGAAATTCGCGCACCCGTGCGTGTACGACGCGATCACGAAGACGTATTTTGGATGCACGATAACAACGACCGCGAAAAAGAAGCAAGCAGGCGGTGGTGGCGGCGGCGGTAACTCGGCTCAAGGGCTTACTATGATTTTGTCGTGGCGAGACGACCAGACAAACTACCACGCCTCGATCGACGACGCCGCCGCCGGTGGGAAGACGAGTTTTGAGAATAAAACCGCGGCGTTTTTCGCGAGCATTGACGGCGGATGCGTCGTTGTCGACGGAGAAAAAGGCAACTTACACGTCGTCGATAGCGAAGGTGCTATCGTCGGGACTGTCGAGGCTAAAGATGAAAACGACGACGACGATGAAGAAGAAGAAAAAGAAGAAGATGCAACGGCAACGAGAACAAGAGCAAAGAACAACAAAAAGAACGAAACAGTTAAAACAAGTATCGCAGTCGAAGCGGCGAGCGGGAACGCAGAGAGCGACGACGTAATCGTCGTGTTGGCATCGATGATGGGAAAAGAAGTCGTTAAGAGAGAGATTGTGAGATATACTGTAAAAGAGCTAGACGTTCCTGAAGATCAATTGAGAGAGGGCAATATCGTCGATCAATCGCTACTTTCCGGACGGAAACTTATGGAACGCGTTTCAAAGGAGAAAGTAGTGAGAGTTAATTTGGATGAAAGCGACGCCATGGCTAAGTACAGCACCATGAAGAGTAGCAAAGTAGTCAAAGTATCTTTTGATGACAAACATTTTTGTCTTTTATGGTCGAACGGCGCGTGGACGTCGCACGAGCTTGGGGATGGAACTCTCGTTCGAGATCGCCTTTTCGACGGCTTACAAATAAATCGAGAAGACGAGGCAGACGCGTCCGGGAAGAAAGGCACAAAAAGGAAAGCCGCGACGACAAAAGAAAATGATGGATTAGCGTTTGATTATATAAGCATTGGCGGAGGATACTACGCCGTAGGCGCTAAAATCAAAAGCGAAGGGAAAAATTCTGCTAATAACAACGTTGCCGTGGCAATCATCGATAAACTTTACGGTGTCATTCACAGCTTCATTGAAATACCAGATTCGGAAACCACGTCCATAGTTTCTTTAGCCGCATTTGGTGGAGACTTGTACGTCTCCTTGAGCGATAGAATATACTCCGTGAGTTTAGAACTCGAGGAGCTTTGTTTGCGGGTCTGCATGGCGGCGTTACAAAAAGATGTTTTTGGGAAAGCGAGAAACGAGAAAGCAGAGGCGGCGGAACGCGCATTTAGTACGAGTGGGTTTGAAGCGGCGACTAAACCGCAATGCAAAGCAATTACGTTACCAGTTTGGAAGGAATTGCCACCAGAAAGGAATTTTGAAGGCGCTTGTAACGATATCGATATGGTTTGGGATCAAGAAAAGATGCGAAAACAGGAAAAAGTGGCAGAAGATTTCATCGCTACATTAGAATCTGGAACAGAGAAACAAATGCTCAAAAGTTTGGAAATTTTCGCGAATAAGCACGTAAAAGAGGCCATAAAGTGGATCGATGAGAACGAGCAAAAAGTTAAAGAAGCTTTGCGATTGAAACGAATAGGAGAAGTTGGTAATGCCTCCGCTACTGCTTCGTCTCAGAAGACTAAGAAACTAGAAGGTAACGAAGACTCTGACGGTTCTGATCACGACAATACGGAAGATTACGACTCTGACAATAGTGAAGATAAAGAAGATAAAATCAAAAACGCCGTGTATCACGGTTGGAACGATCCAACTTCAAATAATATTCGCACAGGTGCTGTCATCGCACCGCACTGCGTAGATGCTGCCATCAAAGCCGCGTGGACTTTGAAGAAATGGGATTATTTATCCGAGGCTTTTTCAAGAGGATTACTCTTGGGCGGCGCGATGAGCAGTATAGGTCTCATTGAGAAGCTTTTAGAAGACGATAGATTGATTGATGCCGTAAATGTGTGCACATTCGCGTGGTGGGTGAATCCGGAGGATTTGCGACGTATCGTGGACGCGTGCATGAGTGCAAAGAAAAATACGTCTTCCTCGGGTCTCAATTTCCAATCGTTGCACGATAAAAATTTGAAGGTTGCGTCAAGAAAAGTCAAATTGTGCGAGAAGCTCGCACGAGAAAAAAGGAGTGGACTGAAGAAGAAGGGCATATCCAAAGAGCAACGATTTTACGAAGAGCTCGAGTTGCGCGCGGCTTTTGATGATTGTAGGATTTGGACATTTGCCGTGGAGCATTTTGAAGCCTGGGTGCAGCCCATGCACACGATTGTTGCTCGATCGATGTTTCATCGCGAAGACACTTCGGTGACGCTGAAAAGTTTGTCTAACGAAGATGCGTTAGAATTTCTATCATTTCTTCTCGCTTGGGTAGAATTCCACGTCATAACGCTCAGGGGTGAGTTCAACGCGAAGAAAGACATGGCGGTTGAAGAGAACGTCGACGAGGTCAAAAATAACGAAGAGAGCTCTAGATTGGACCCTGATGACGAAGTTAACTTTGACTTTGGGAAGAAGTATAGAGGCATATTTCCGTCCTTGCAGCAATCCATCGAATGGTCGTCGGCGTTATTGGACGTGTGCTTACCGGCGTTTTCAGGGAACGCTCGTGCGATTGAAAAGATGGAACGTTTGAGAGAACTGGCGACAAGGCAGTTCGAGACAAACGCGTCCATTGCAAATCTAAGCGGTGCTTTAGAACACGTAAAAATTGGAGCGGATATTCCGGAGGGATTAGGCGTAACGAGCGCAAAGTATAGCATCGAGAAAGTAAACTGGTAGCTTAACAAAGTTGAATGTATAGAATGTACGATTATAATTAAAACTTCGTATATACTAATTTGAGTAGCGGCCGAATTTTTTTGCCGAAAAGATACTGGTAGAAGCGAGTTGGTCGTCGTTTCGTTTTCACGTGTCTTTCGTCATATCGCACGCACACTCCTCGTCGTATATATTTGTTCGCATCCTCAAGAGAGACAGTTAGTAAGAGAGCATCATAAGTTCATTTTAGATGTCGACTTTAACTCTCGGCAACGTCTCTCATATCTACACCTATCCACTGAAAGGAGCGAATGGACAACAGTTAACGCGTACAAATTTGTCGCCGTTTTCATCAACACCTAACGACCGCTGTTTTGCTCTTTTGCGAGCGGAAACGATTCGATTGAACAAATGGACAGAAGAAAAATCGACGAAAGAGAACGCAGATATTGTGTTGGAAACCGGCGAAGGGAAAGATCCGCAACATCACTCAAATAAGCATCTGTTCCATCAACTCATAACAGATCCACAACTAGGTAAATACGAGTGCGTGCTCAGGGAGGAAGAGGATTTTTGCAATGTCGATGTAAAGAACAAAACGAGACCACGACGACGACAGTTATCGATAATTGAAGCTAAGACGAAAACAGTAGTTGCACGCTGTATGAATTTGGACGACGAGAAGGAGAGATTGGTCATCGAAACGTTTTTTGCGGAATGTTTGGAGACTGCGAATACAAGGGACGGGATACCGAAGCTGGTCTTCGCGGACGGCATCAGCTTTGCGAATGTTGGTGGTAAAGCAAACGAACACGTTCTGCACATAATCACAAAGTCAACAGCGAGGGAGGTGTTCGAGAGGAGCAAGATGAGTAGTAATAGCAGCGATAGCGATAGTAGTCTAGACGAGTTTATGATGCGTTTTCGGGCCAACATAATTGTTGATGACACAACTGTAGGTGGGGAGCCGTGGAGCGAGTTCGATTGGTGTGGTAAGAAAGTAAAAATTGGCGAAGAGGAAGTGGTGCTGAAAATAAACGAGCCAACTATCAGATGCCCGTCTACGCGAGTGGTTGCAAATAATCGCGGAAAAGTAGACGAAATTATACAACCGGATATACAAATCAGAACTCAATTTCCAGATGTCGAGGGCTCAATCTTCGGGCGCGAGAAAATTAAATTGAGTACAAAAGGTAGTTATTTTGGACTATATGCAAGCTGCTTAAAAGGCGGACGGATTCAAGTGGGCGACGCGCTCACTTTTGTATGATAATTAGTACATAAGCGCACACACGTAATGCAAATCTTAGTTACATCTATATATCTTCTAAAATAAACTTGCCGACGCGATGCGAATGCGTTTCTTCTTGTGATTTCTTCTCGTCTCCAGAAACGAAACGTAGTCGCTGCGAGTGAAACTGCATGAGCGAACTTCTGTGTCCAACAGATACGACCGTATATTTCTCCGCCGCTAATAATTCATACATTCTTCTCTCGCTCGCTTCATCCAAAGCAGAAGTTGCTTCGTCCAAGAAAACGATTGAAGGTTTCGGCTTCTGGTATAATAATCGAGCAAAAGCTATTCTTTGTTGTTCCCCGACACTCAAAACATCCGTCCACTCGATAGAATCGTCGTCGAACGTATCTCCCATTCGCAGAGCGAGATCTCCTAAACCTACAGAATCTAACAGATTTTGCAAGTGTGCATTTTCTTCCACGAGCGCATCGTTTATTTGCATTTTATTCTTCGTCGGTAACACGGTTGTGATGTCGTCCTCGTCGTTCTCATCGATATCGAGAATACCTTTTGGAAACGTCAATTGACTTCGTAAACTTCCAACAGGCATGAATGGTACTTGCGGAAGGAAAAAGAACGAAGAGAAACGAGAAACGAGGATTTCTCCAGATCCATTTTTCCATAGTCCGGCTAAGACCCGAAGGAGAGAACTCTTGCCACATCCCGAAGGACCTGTAATCACAACGCTTTCGTTTCGCACGATATCGATGTTTAAATTTGTCCACAACAGTTGCCCTCGATTCATTTCTCTCGAAGGCGTAGAGACCGAAACGTTCCGTAACGATAACAAAAGGTTCGACGCATCTTTGCCCTCATCGCGAAAATTCCTCACGATCGTGTTACTATTTCCTCCGTTCTTATCACCCTCGTCCCGTTCATGGCTTTCTAATAAAACAAGAAAATGCTCGATCCGTTCGGACTCTGCAGCTAGACCACTGAGTTGATCCAGTCTATTCACGATGATGTTCAAAGCGTTTTGAATCGTTCTGAAAGCGTAGGACGACTGGGTAACGACACCGAATTCCACTTCACCTTTGAAATACAGCGGAGCTATGATCAGGTAAGGCAAACAAAACGTCGCAAACTCATACGCGTTCGTAAACAAATCCAAATGTCTGTTCCAAACGATTTTTTCTTTCTGGACTTTAATAACTTCTTGAAGCGTTCGTAATAATGTCTTCAATTCTCTCTTTGCTCCTCTATATAAAGCGATAGACTCAGCGTGTTCCCTCAATCTGACGAGGAAGAAACGCATGTTCGCTTCTTTCTTTAAGGTCTCAAAGTGCAAATGCATCAATTTACCACCGAAGACTGCCGTCGTTACGTACGTCCCAATCATAGAATAAGCGAAGCAAAAAAATAAGAGTTTCGGTGAAATCTGATACAAAACGGCGAAGAAGGCGCTCATGCTGAAGATTTTATGCACAATTGCCAATGTCAACGTCGTCATCGAATGCACAAAACCTCGAACGTCTTCACCAATTCTCTGATCTGGATTGTCTAAAGTTGTAACCGTACCTTCTTTCCCACCATCACCTGAACCTTCGGTATTCTCAGTCACCGTGACAACCGCGCTGTTATTGAATTTCAACGAGTAGTAGTTGTCACGCTCGCAATACATGGTCATCATCTTCTCCGTCATATATTTGCGCCAATGCAAAGCGCTCAAAGACTTCACGTAATCATACAACGCGAACAAAGGAGCAGCAACTACGACTACGAAAATATATCTCTGTATGGCGTTATAAAATCCGTCTTGATCTTTATTCGAGAGCGCCGTAGACATATCTCTTTGAGCGTAAGAAAACACGACGGAGAGACCTGTGGTCAGTGCGCACGCCAGGACGCACGTTAACGCTAATAATCGAGCAGTTTTTTTCCTCGTCGAATGCTTCCCGTAATACAACTTCGCTATGCGTAACGCGCGTGAAATTGTCGGCTTTAAGCTCTTGTTGTTGTTGTTGTTGTTGTTGTTGTTCTTTGTGGAAGAGGCACCCATTTTTTGGCACTTTCTTAAAGTAGGGGAGTTCTTCTCCGGTGGTCTTCTTCCTCGAATAGAATGCTCTCTCCTTATTTACTTCTCCCAAAGAACCACCCTCTCTTCTGTTTCTCGCTTTCTTTCTTCTTCTTGTGTTCCTCTAAAAACGTTTGGTATTGTTCTCCTCGCATCAAATCTTGGCCGTATCTCTCGTATTTCTCCTCCAGGGGTGTTTTCTTCGTCTGTTGCGTGTACAGATAATACGCTCCGGCACCTGCTATCGTCCAACTTATCACTGCTTCTTTGGAGAAGAACGCTTTGTGGAGTAAGGACATATATACCAGTATATATATATATATATATATATGCGCGTATTATGTATTATGCGTATTCCTTCGTGCGCGCTTTTTGTTTTGAAAACTTGTTGTGTTGTGTCTTGTGGACGATGAGTTTGTAAATTGGGGGGATTTTTCTTTCTCGTTTCTCCCCCTTTCCTCTCCTTAACAAAAAAAGTAAGTAAGCAACACGATGACGACGACGACGACGAGGACGACTCGGCGGGCGTGGACTCTGCTGCTGCAAAACGGAAGGAGAGGATGGAGCAGTAGCAGTGAAATTATTCCAGCCGCCGCTGCTGGCGCTGCTGCTCCATTTTCTGCGCACTTTCAGCAGAAGCGTGTCTTTGCGCTTTCTCATCATCATCATCATCATCATCATCATCACCTTAGCAGCAGACGCTACGCGAGTTCTGCGGGTAAAATATCCGAGGAGCGAAAGCTCGCGAGAAATATAGGCATCAGTGCGTTCTTTTTTTTGCCTTGCTTTACGACGTGATTTTTGTTTTCGTCGCCCCTTTGTCTCTTTCCGATCGATGATATCGATGTTCTCTTTTCTCTTTCTTCTCAATAGCGCCGGCGGCCGGCTTTGGGGAGCGATGACGCTTCGACTTATTGTCCTTCTTTTCTCTCTTCTTTCCGCTCGCTCGCTCGAGCACTTCGTGTCACGTTCATTTCTCTGTGTGTGCGTTAATCTGACTTTCATCACACCCTTTCACGCGATACAGGCGCGCACATTGACTCTGGGAAAACAACTTTAACTGAGCGGATTTTGTTTTACACCGGACGGATAAACGAAATTCACGAGGTACGAGGGAAAGACGGAGTCGGGGCGAAAATGGATTCCATGGAATTAGAAAGAGAGAAGGGCATCACGATTCAATCCGCCGCAACTTATACGAAATGGAAAGATTCATCAATCAACATCATCGATACGCCAGGTCACGTTGATTTTACCATCGAAGTCGAACGTGCGTTGAGAGTGTTGGATGGGGCTGTGTTGGTTCTGTGTTCAGTTGGTGGAGTACAGTCGCAAAGTATTACAGTGGATAGACAAATGCGAAGATATAATGTGCCGAGATTGTGTTTCATCAACAAGTGCGATCGAGTCGGCGCAGATCCGTGGAAAGTGTTGAAGCAGGTGAGGGATAAATTACGATTAAATTGTGCCGCGGTGCAAATCCCAATTGGTTTGGAAGAGAAGCACGACGGGGTCGTGGATTTAGTCACCATGAAAGCGATTACGTTTCATGGACAGCACGGAAATGAACTGAAAGTGAGCGATGAGATACCGAGCGATTTACAAGATTTAGCGAATGAAAAGCGGAAGGAGTTGATCGAAATTGTCTCGGGCGTAGATGACGATTTAGCAGAGATTTTTCTCATGGAAGAAGAACCGACGGTCGAGCAGTTGAAAGAAGCAATTCGACGGAGCGTAATTTCGAATCAGTTTGCTCCAGTTTTCATGGGCTCGGCGTATAAAAATAGAGGCGTTCAGCTTTTGCTAGATGGCGTGGTGGATTATCTCCCGGCGCCGCACGAGGTTGAAAACATTGCTTTGGATTTGAATAAAGCAGAAGAGCCTGTGAAGACAGTTTCGGACCCAAAAGCTCCGTTAGTTGGATTGGCATTCAAGTTGGAAGAAGGTAGATTTGGTCAGCTCACGTATTTGCGCGTATATCAAGGCACAATCACAAAGGGTATGACTATTGTCAACACTCGAACGGGGAAGAAATTGAAGGTGCCTCGACTAGTACGCATGCACTCAGACGAAATGGAAGACGTGCAGAAGTCTGAATCAGGGGAAATTGTCGCGCTCTTTGGTGTCGATTGTCAATCTGGAGATACATTCACAGATGGAACAATTAATTACGCTATGACTTCCATGCGTGTGCCAGATCCGGTCATGTCTTATGCAGTTGCACCGAAATCGAGAACAGAATCGTCAAATTTTTCGAAGGCTTTGTCTCGTTTCCAACGTGAAGATCCTACATTCAAAGTTCATCAGGATGAAGAAAGTTCGCAGACTATTATATCTGGAATGGGTGAATTACACCTTGACATTTACGTGGAGCGAATGAAAAGAGAATACAAAGTTGATGTCGAGGTTGGAAATCCAAGAGTGAACTACCGAGAAGCGATTACTCAAAAAGCAGAGTTTGATTATTTACACAAGAAGCAATCTGGAGGTTCTGGCCAGTACGGTAGAGTTGTTGGATACATCGAGCCACTCGCTCCAGCTGACGATGGCACCAGATCGACGGATGTCATTTTCGAAAACGGGATAGTAGGTAACGCTATTGCGCCAGGATATATCGTGGGGGTCGAGAAAGGTTTCAAAGAAGCCGCCAACGGTGGCGGTTTGATCGGATATCCCGTTCAAGGTTTGCGAATAGTTCTCACTGACGGCGCTTCTCACGCCGTCGATAGTTCAGAGTTAGCGTTTAAAATTGCCGCCTTAAACGCTTTCAAAGTCGCCTTTAAAAATGCAGGACCAAAAATATTAGAACCAATAATGAAAGTAGACGTGACAGTACCGAGCGAGTTCCAAGGTACGGTGATTGGCAACATCAATCAAAGAAAAGGGACTATTTTAGATTCTGTCACCGAAAACGACGATGTTTGCGTTACGGCGCTCTTACCGTTGAGTAAGATGTTTGGGTATTCGACCGAATTGCGATCGATGACTCAAGGTAAAGGCGAATTTACCATGGAGTATTCTTCGCACTCGGCAGTCGACGCTGGGACGCAACAAGAGCTGTTAACGCAATTTAGCAAAAGTTCATAAATAGTTATCATCTAAAACAATTACAAATGGATTTCTATGAACAACACGCGCTAGCATAATCCAATTTTGGTACATTTACCGCTTAGTTTCACCAACACCATTCCCGATAACCTCAAAATGAAAGTTGAGCAACTGCGAAACATCTTCAATTCTAGGAACAATAAAGTGCGGAATGTGTTCGCCTTCTAACTTGTCTATATCGTAACTTCTATTGGTATCCTCTACGTCGACCAAAACCGTTACGCATCCGGCTCGATTTCCTGCGACTACATCATCTTTCGGCGAATCACCCACCATCATGACCTCCGACGGATCGACGCCCCACTCTTTACATATGTGTAGGAGCGAGTCCGGAGCTGGTTTATAAGGCGTAAATTCCCGAGAACACACCGGGTGAAATGCTTTCATCAAAGAATCAGAGTCATGATCTTTCCACGCAACGTTATGAAAATGGTCCACCGACGTCTTTACATTCCGCGTCACCAAGCCTCTCGGAATATTCATTTCGTCCAGAAACTTTGCTAACTTAACTGCTCCAGGCATCGCTTTCATAGTTTTTAGTGCTTCTTCTTCCATTTCTGCGATGATTTCGTACGATCTTTTCCTCCGCGTCTCATCAAAACCGTCCACTTCTTTTAAAATATTGTTTGTTTTGCAACCGAGTCGACGCATCATCTCATTAAAATCGAGATTAGGGACGGTCAACGTGCCATCCATATCAAAAATCACCCCTCGGATTTTCCTTCTGCTCTCACTGCTGTCCATTTCTCCAGATTTATACTCGTTTATTCTTGTTGTCGACGACGCGTTCGCGCGAAAGGTGGTATTTTTTGAAGCGGGGTGATGATAATAATTGGAATTGAAAACGCACGCCGTGAATGATTTCTTGTAATTCACTGCGTGAAATCGAGAACACGAGACTTTGTGCACGCGAAGAAGAAACATGCATACGGATTTATCACGTTTGTGACACGTCGATACAAAGTGTTCACTTTTCAAGAATAGTGCTGTCGAGAGTCGAGTGGTAAAAGTCAAATGTCTTCAGGTGTTTTTTACGTACTCACGGTATATTTCTCTTAATATTTTGAATAAAAGGTTCAGGTGATGGGAATGTGTATTCTCCTTTCTTTGTCTCTCTCACACACTCTTCTCTCGTCGTAACTTCTGTTATCAAAATCCGCACGCATTACACTTCAGTTAGAACGCGAGTGCGACCACGCACGTAACTGCCGATGGAGAATGTTTATTCGGAGTCATCATCATCCGAATCATCGTCGTCGTCATCATCATCGTCGTCGTCGTCAGATTCCTCGTCCAAGAACTCGATGAAACTTGCCGCTTGTTTGCGAACAGCCTTGGCAGTTTTCTCGTCAACGCCAAACTTCTTGGCCGAGCGAAGTTCCTCAAACCACTCGCGGATGCACTTCTCCTCACACAAATCGAGCTCATATAAAGCGTTCAAAACAGCGGCGAAAATCTTGTACGCGTCTGTGTTAGTTTCTGTAGCGTATAGCTCCAAGCCGTTCAACAAACCTCTTTGTTTTTTCTCGTCATCGCCGACAAATTTGGAGATGAACGCTTTCTTCTTCTTGAGTTGCACGGGGACCGGTTTCTCGTCGTCCAAAATCGCTTCGATCAAAAAGTAAACCTTCAATTCGTCCGAACCAACGCCTAATTTGGTGTTCAGAAACTCCAAAGTTTGATCAACGTCGTTTACTTTCGCCGCGTACGCGCGAAGTTTTGTAATTCGTTCGTCTTCTTCTTCTGACTCAGACTCGGAATCCTCCTCCTCTTCTTCTTCTTTCGTTTCAGTCAGCGATAGTTGCGTCTTCAATTCCTTGGAAACAGTAACCATACCAGCAGCGTTACCCGTGAGCTGTTCTTCCGCTCTAGCTTTCGCAGCAGCCGCGGAGGTATCCGTCGCCCACTGGACGTCGTCGTCGTCGTCATCTTCCTTGGACTTTTTCTTTTTCTTTTTCTTCTCCTTGTCCGAAGACTCGTTTTGACTGCTCTGTTCCGCGAGTTTCTTCAACCTCTTCTCTTCTTTCTTCTTCCTTTTTTCCTCCGCCGCATCCAGTTCTGCGCCTTCGTTCTCACGCTCCTGTTCCGCACGTCGCAACTGCTTGTCTTTCTTCTCCTTCGATTTGTCCTTTGGCGGTGGATTTTTGACGATGTAGTTGCACAACTTGTGTCTTGGGTCGCACTCAGACACGTGCCCGCACGCTTTACACTTCATCGTGATCAATTCCGTTTTCTTGTCGATAGAGAATACAGTCTCTGGATTTCCGCACGAGAAGCACTGCACGAACTTCTTGATGAACTGCTCCAAATGCTCCGCGAGTACTTTCGCGTCATGCGCACCGTTTACGATACACTTCCCTTCCTTTTCTTCGTACTTAGTCAGAGCCCCTAACTCAAAGCCGAACCATTTCAAAACGTACGTCGGTGGCCTCGCCAACGCTTTCGCAACGTCCACCAAGTTCACGACGTTAGTCTTAATACCATTCCCGCGCCCTTCGATTTTTGACTGCACCGCGGGCATCTTGTACCGATAAAACTGGTCCGATGCATTCGACGCACCGATGTTGACGAGCGCCATTTTTGTGGTTTTTACTTTTTACTCACACGCCGGCGTATTACAAAAGTATTCTTCTCTCCGTTGTTGCCGCGGCGAACAGAAAGAGTGCGATGATTGATGACTATACGATAACTTAAATCTTCCTCTGAACCTTTTGTTCTTGTTCTTCTTCTTCTTCTTCTCGACGTCTGACGAGCACTTTTACCATTCAAAAATCGGCGACGACAGAGACGTATTCAGAAGGATGAAGAAGAAGCGAGAAGAAGAAATTTTTGCTTGTTGTTTGTGTCTATCGACGACAACTTTAATAACAGACAGGTCTTTATTTTCCTCCTCTGACGATGACGATAGTTCTTCTCTTGCGGCATGCACTTTATCTCTTTTTCTCTTTGGTGATCTTATATGCGCGTATATATACGATTGCACAAAAAGAAAAAGCGTGTGGTTTTGCGTGAAAATATATAAGGGATCTCCTTTTTCTCTTTTCGCAAGAAAATCTTCTTCTCCCCTCTTACATACGCTGAAATGGCTATACCCTGAAATCGGCCTTGGATTTCCAAAGGCACGTCCCGTATATTTCTCTCCGTCGAGACTCGAGAGATACGAGAGAGAGATTTCTGCACTCGCGCGTGTTCGTTTCAAAAAAAAAGGAAAAACGTGAAAAAACGTGAAGAAAGGTTGTTAAACGCATTCGCGCGCGCACGATTACCGAAGCAGAGAGTGTAGATTCATATTCCGCTCTCCCTCTTCCTCTGCGATCGTCTCGTCGTCATCCTCGGAAAGTGAACGCGTCTGATCTGCCGTCTTTTTGTTACGACGAGAATACGAAAAGGAGAAGAAGGAAATCGCATCGTCATGAGCGAATCAGCATCATCATCTGCGTCCACGACTCCTTCTTCTTCTTCTTCTTCTTCCTCTTCTCCTCCCTCGCGTTCTCCGTTCGGCGGTCGATTTACGCTCAATAAGAAGACAACAGCGTCGACACCGATAAAAACAGCAACGAACAAAGGAATGCGCGCGGCGTCTTTACATCCGTTGAAGACTTCTTTGCACAAATCGTTCTTGTCCCAAGACGTTTCCTCGTCGACGACTATTGAAGGCACCGTTCGGCAACATCCGTCGCAAACGTCCACACCGTTTTCGTTTCAAATGCCCTCGGGATTGGCACGAACGCAACAAGTGCACATGCTGCAACGGTTTTTAAATCTTCCGGCGTTACCGTCGTACATCAAAAACGAAGGCGGGTTCGTTTTAGATCGAGTAGTTACACAGTTCGGCGGAAATGAGTGGTGGTCGACCGCGACGCTGCGCATTCGCGCGCAAAGGATGTGGAACACAAGAGAAACGGTAGACGGAAAACCACATCGAGCGATGATGTTACCAAGCATGTACGGGCTAGGAGCGAAAGTTCGCGTTGGTGTCTTCGAAAAGACGACGTTGAAAGGGGTGATGGAGATGAAGTCTTTAACGAGGTTGGTGCGAAAGTTTATTTTACCGGCGAGCGCGGACGAGAACATTTTCTCGAGTAAAACGAACCGTAAAAATAACGTAGGTAACGCCAACAGCAACTCTGACTTGTCTAAAATTTACTCCATCTTAGATGGCAGCATGGAAAGAAGAACGGAGGAGGAAAGAGACGCGGAGCGAGCGAATAGAGCACCGACGAGCTGTAGAATTACATTGACGAGTAAAATTTTACCCGGGCACACCTTGAGTTGCGACTTAAGTTCTGGAGAAAAGTACCAAATCGATGACGGTTATATTGATGGACCGACGGTCGCGCAAGCTTCGATCAGTTCTCGCGGTCGTCGGCAGGTGCATTATAAAGCGGGTGTTAGCCAGATTTTAGATAAGCATTTACCAGAGTTTGAAGCAAAGGTGGTTAAAAACAAAGGAGCCGGGACGACATCGTCTCACGCCAAAAAATTTCAAAAACCGCCAAGACGAGAAGCGCGGGCTGGAGTTTCCGTGGAGCAGCAAGTCATGGTTTGGAAAGGAAAGCGTCGGAGGAAGAAAAACTCAGGCAACAGCATGGCTACAACGACAGCGAGTAGTTATTCCGCGTTGCCACAAATGCCAAACTTGACGTTTGGATTTATAGGCGGGGTCATTGGACGATGGAATTTGGATGGGAGACATATCGTCGGAAGATCATCGTCAAAATCGCGAAGACGCATGCAAACAAAACAGGGTAAAGGTGATACGTCTATGAATAGAACTATGGACGAATCCATATTATCGACCGAAGACGACGACGATGATGACGACGACGATTTTTACAACGATCGAACCGTAGATGCGTCGACGAATTCCGTGCTCGACAACACAAACAATATGGGGGCATCTTCCCGTCCGCCGCTGCAATGCGAGTTACATAATTTTCTTAGCGCATCGATGCACTTTCAAATCGGTTCATTTTCAAGAGCTATCTTAGACTTAACGAGTATAGACGTGCGAGTTGATGTGGGAGCGCATCAAGAACAACCGAACGCGTTGAACTTGCGAGATTCGAATTTTGGGTACATGATTCCCGAGAATTTCGATAAAAATTCGAACGAAAATGCACAGAACAACGTAGGAAAGAAAATAGCGACACGGGCGCAAAAGTTTCTAACCATGGATGGTCTTTTAGTTCCCGATCCATCGTCTGTGACTGTGTCTTTGTGCCAACAAATCTTGGGACCGATTACGTTTAAAGGAGAAATCCGTGCGTCTGGTGGAGAAACGCTGAATGCGTTGCGCGTGGGTGCGAAGAAATTGACGGAACGTAAGTCTTTGCAAGAGTGCAGAGATGAAGCGAGCAAAGAATTGAAAAACCCAGAGATCATTTATGGCGTAGACTGCCCTTTGCCTCCAGCTTTAGGTACGGCGAGACTAGTCGGGTGGTACAACATAAATAGGCAGGAAGCCTTTGTCGAATGTCGACTCTTCGATATGTAAGAGCGTAGTAAAGATTCAATACAAAAAAGCGCATAACATTTACACAAACAACAACACTGGTCTTCTAAATTATACTATCTATGCTTACAGACATCACTAGTGCTTCCGCTACGACTTTGGCATGATCTTGGCTAATTCTTTTGCTAAATCTTCCATGCCCGTCCCATCTACAGCTGAAGTGGCCAATATTTTCACCGGTTTACTTCCTACGTTTTCTTCATCCATATTTTCTACGCTTTCAATGAGTTCAGGAACGCGCAATTTTGCCCATTCCACGTCGCATTTGTTCAAACACAAAACGTGCGGTCGAACGACATACTCTGGATTATACAAACGAAGTTCCTCTCTAACAGTTGCGTAGTCTCCTGCGGGATCTTGTGAACTCGCATCAACAACGCACACCATCGCATTTGTTCTCCTCAAGTGCCTTAGAAACGCACGTCCTAATCCTTTCCCTTTGTGCGCACCGGCGATTAAACCGGGTAAATCAGCAATCGTTGGCGTTTGACTCTTGATTTTGGCATCGCTTGATTCTAATAACTCTCCGTTATCTGCCATTTTCAAAAGTTTTTGAAGCTCGTCTTCTTCGTCTTTTTGCGTGTTAACGACGCCAAGATTCGGCATCAACGTCGTGAACGGATAATTAGCAATCTCTGGTGATGCTTTCGTGATTGCTTTTAAGATTGAAGATTTACCGGCGTTTGGAAGACCAACCAGTCCTATATCTGCGACCACCCGCATCAACAACTCAATTTGCACGGTCTCTCCGTCTTCACCTTTTGTCGCCTCCCACGCCTTCGATTCGACTTGAACTGTTGAAATTTCGAAATCATCTACGTATCCTTCTTTCTTTTTTCTACCTCCTAAACCCATGCTTTCGCTTCCTGCAACTTTCTCCGCTCGCCTTGCTGCTAAACCTCCATTCCCGCCTCTCGCTATCAAAACTCGCTCTCCTGGTTGCGTCAAATCCGCAATCAACTCTCCACTCCGTTTCTTTCGGACCACGGTTCCTGGCGGTACTTTTATGCACAATGGTTCCATTTCAGGTGCCACTCTGTGTCGCTCTCTTCCTGGTTTTGCGTACTCCGCCGCTCCCCCATGGTACCCGCGTTTTGCTCGCCACTCTTTTCGTTCGTGCAAGTGCAACAACGAATCCGTAAATCGATCGCATACGATATATACGGACCCTCCAATCCCACCGTCCGCAGGCTCTGCCGATGGAAGTTCTATAAATTTCGCTTGTTGCGTTCCGCGTTTGAATTTTGAGTTTTTCACCACTTTCGGTTTCGCTTTCTTGAAAGTTTCGCCGTCGCCTCCTTTGCCTCCGGAGACGATTATCACCGCCTCGTCAAAGTATAAATGCGGTTGTTCTTTACTCGGGGAAGAACCTTTGCTTTCGAAAACGTCGTTACCTGATTTACTTTTCGAGGACGACGATGACGAAAACTTCACTCTTCCTCCCGCTTTCGGCGATTGTTGTTGCTGTTGTTGTTGTTGCTTTTTCTTTCCCGAAGGAGAGGAGGAAGCTTTTCTGCTCGCAGAATTCGCCGCCTTCGGAGCGACGATTCTCGCATTCTTTTTTCTACCGCCCGATAACGCGCGCGCGGTGGTGGTAAACGTGCCGCTCAGAGGATGATGCGGAGATGAGCATGCGGAACGAGACGACGCGTTTGGCGGTGCAAACGAAGGTGATGCGAAGGAAGCCATCTGTACTTCTTCTTCTTCTTCTTCTTCTTCTTCTTCTTCTTCTTAAAAAAGTGACGCACGCACAACAGGTTTTGTTTTTTGCGTGAGAAAGTGTTTGTTCTGCGGGCAAAAGACTGAAAAAAAGGGAAGAGGGTTTCTCTCTTTTCTTTCGTGAAGAATACCCGGCCCCGAGACAGACGCGCGTATTCTTTACGAAAAAAAAGGGAGAGAGAGAAATGAAAAGAGACAGAGGGGGGGAGGACTCTTCCGATGAACAGGTTTACATCCGTCTCTCTCCGCGCGCACGCCTCAACAACGCGTCGTCGTCTTCGTCTTCTTTTCGTTTTCCCTCTCTCTCTCTCTCTCTTAAAATTCGAGAGAGAGCGAGAAGAGAGAAAAAAAAAACGAGGGAAAACGTTAAAGTTGAGGAGTGGAAAGGAGAGGGGGTCAGAGGCAGGTTACGGTTCCATGTTTAACAAGGTATGGGAAGGGGCCAACCGTCGAGACGCCATTATACGAACAACCCGTCAAGATATGTTCTTAGGGCGATTTAACCAATTCATCATATAGATAAAACGCTGTTTTATCGGAAGAATCGTGCGCCTCCCGGCTCACTGACGACTTTTTCCTCTCTTTCTCCCTTTTTTTTCTTCTTTTCTCCTTTTCTCCTCTTCCCTCTCTTGTGTTAGATTGAAAGATTACATTCCAATATATATTACATGCATGTGCTTCACTATTATTACCTTCTATCTTTCATCAATCCATCTACGATGCCGTCGCCAGGAATCGTCGCCAACTCTTCTAAGATGGCATCTTTGGTTGGCGCTTGGAGCGAAGAAAAAGAAGCAGATTGAAAGCCATCGTTTTCGAGCAACTTCACGACGTCCCGATGGACGCGCAGTGTTTCGGGTTTTACCGCGACCGCGACGAAAGAACCGCCGTATTTATCGTGAAAGAACAACGCAGTGTTGCCGCATCGTTTCTCGGAGTCGTCTAAAAACGCTTTGATTGGATCAAAACCGACCAACAACGCTTCACGAGCTTTTTCCGGACCAAGTTTTATGAGGCGCTTTGGAAGTTTCGTCAGCGATAACTCTTTCCGACGTTTCTTTTTCTTTTCGTGAAGGATGTAATCCTCGTCTTCATCGTCTACCTCTTCTTCTTCATCGTCATCTGGGGCGGTCGATAGATTTGTTTTGAATGCGCGCTTTAAAGATTTTCTCATCTTTGCTTGCGTGAACAAAGCTTCGTCCGGAAAGGGCAAGACAGATTTACGAAAGAGAAGAACGCCGTCAAATGCGCTCAAGTTCGGCCGGAATAGTTTTTCCCACATGACTTCCTCCTCCTCTTCCTTCTCTTCTTCTTCTCCGGCACTTTTTTTTGTAGATGATATATTTCCTCCACTTTCGAGATACGCTTGCAGAGTTCTAAGTGTCCTTCCGGCGATACTTTGTAATCTTTTCAAAGTGACCACGGTTGGAACGTTCTCGCCATCTAAATTTCGGTCGCGCGTCCAGAATGTGCCAGTCAGATCGTAAGGCGAAAGAAAAACCATTGAAGGCGGTCCTTTGAATTTTTTCTTCTCTGCTTTTCTTTTTCTCCTGCCATTCTCTTTATCGTCGCCATCATACTCATCATCATCGCTATCCTCTTCCTCTTCTTCGTCGACCTCCTTCATTGCCGACGGCATGAGTAAATCTTCTGCTCTTTTGATAGCATCTCTGGAAACGGCGCAGTCTTCGCCAGTTTGCCCTCCTGAACTTTCAGGATCTAGCACAAGAGGGAGTATGCCAAAAGGATGCGTACAAAGAAGCTCTAAGAATCTTGCAAAAGCGACTTCTCTCGAATTGGGTGGACTCAAACCTCCCGGGTGACAAAAGACTTTTGCAACCAACAACTCGATGATTTCATCGGGAATATGCGGAGAGAACATGTGAGAGGCTATCCATCGCTTTGCAATTTGTACTGCAATTGCAAATGTCGGAAATCTCGATGAAATAGAAGCGAGCAACATCGCGTGTTTCGACACGATTGCTTGCTCAGCCTCAATTTCTCGAATTAAAGGACCGCCATTTGAGGCGTTCAAAAATAATCGAAAAGCGTAACCTTCATGCAATATGTCGACAGTTCCATCGCTCGAAACAATGCTGGGAGTTCCAAACGATTGTTTCAGTTTCTCTGCGATTTCAATAGCCATCAACTGCTTTGTTTTTACTATTTCTTCTTTCTCTTCGGGCCAACGACCCGAACCTTCCAATTGCACTAAAATGTTCAACGTTCTTGGACACACCGATATGACTTCATCATCTTTTCCCAGACCAGCACCGATGCCAAACATTAATGGATGCTGCTTTGGTGGAAACGGATCGCATCCACGAAATGCTGCAGAAATTGGTTGAACATTATACACTTTTAGCGGGACATCTTTCATTTCTTTCATGCGTCTCGCCAACCGATCTAAAGTTTGCAAAAGATGTTTGGAGTGCTCCGCTACAGCCACGAATGAGCCATCCGAGGAAGATAACAAATCGTCAAAAACTTTGGATGTCCACGCGATTGAATCGATATTTTTTATGTTCTTTTTCAGCGCATATTCTGCTGCAACGGCTGGAATGTGGTGCCTTCTTGATGCAGGCACAAAGCTCCACACAACTGCTTCGCAAATTCGCGCGTCTTTGAAACGGCGAAGCTCTGATTTTTCACCCCAAAAAGCTCGAAATTTCTTTGCTTCAGCCTCATTATCTGATGATGGTCCAACATCGATTACTTTCAAACCATTCTCGGGATTTAATTTGACTCCGATCCATATCTTGTTTGCGTTGCACGCGGAAGTCCCGATACTCGCGCACCTCACGGCGTCTGCACGATCGTTCATGGCAATTTTCATGACCGAAAAGATGTCCTGTTCTGCGATGCAAGTCTCGGATGAAATATCTTTAACGTCTTTCCGAGACGATGACGGTGATATTTCGACTTGCATATGAAGGTCGTACCGCACAGCTCTCGGCAAATCGGTTAAAAATACTTCCACGAATGCATTTCTTCCAGCTTGCTCTAAAACTTCGCTTGATTTTACAGCTTCTTGCACCAACTCTTCAATCGCGCCTTGAGATACTCGCGAGGCTAGATTCAGGGATCCGCATGGACTCAAGAAGACAACTTTAAAGGCTTCAAGCCAACTCTTCTTCGTCTCCTCATCCAGTTCCGAGTCACAGAATACACCGCCGGTGAAATAATTCAGTGAACTTCTACTTTCTAATTCGCCGCTACTTTTGTTGCTACTACTTGTTTTCTTACTATTTGCTAAACCACTGCTGTTCTTCTTTGCCGTCGTGAGCGTGACAAAAAATCCTTGGACGAGCTGACTTGTATCCATTGCCGGCGAAAGCGCATCACTCGTTTCAACCATATGCGCCAAAAGGCACGAAAGAAAAAAACCGGTGATGCCATCGTTTGAGTAGTCAAACAGACGACGTCTAGACGCCCACGCTTTGATTAAAACCGAAGCGGCGCCTAGAAATTTCACCTCTTTGTATCTATTTTGCATCCACTCGTTGATACTATGCATAGCCGCATCCTCCGCGATGGACTGCGAGTAACGAGGCGACTCGAAACGGACCTCATTTTTCTTTAAATTTGATTTCGTTGGACCGAGTCTTTGTTTCGGGAACAAATTCGCTGCGCAACACGGCAACACACGAACTTTCAATTCTCTTTCGTGATTGTGAATCGTTATTGTCAAACACGGCTTTCTGTTGTCATTTTGATAGAAAGTCAGATCGCAATTCTTGATTAAACTCTTCGCTGATGACTTTTTCTTGCCATTCAACAATAATTGCTCTTGCACGTGCTTCAAATAAACCATTCGCTTCAAATGGTACCGATGATCCAAGTAGTCTTTCTCGTTAAAACAGGAAGAAGGTATTTCAATGGCTACGTCAATTGCTGGCGTTGTGTCCTCTTCCTCCTTACCGTCCTTGCCTTCCCTATTGTTCGTGTTAAAACTTAACGCTCCTCCGTATGAATGACCTCCAACTGTTTTAATTGAGTTTGGAGGTTTAAACATCATCGTTTTTGCGTTCATATTCGTATGTGAAAACAGATCTTTCGCGGATGCATTGATATGGTCTTCGTCATCCTTTACATCCTCCTTGCGTGATGTCAGTTTCAGTTTCACTTCTTTCTCTTCTAAACCTGTTTTGTAGTTGATTTTACAACGTGAGTTAGTGATAAATTAGACGCATTAGAATCGAGAGATCAAAAGGAACGCAAGAATAGATGTGCATGAACGTCGTTGGCCATAGCGAAGAAGAAGAAGAAGAAAAAAGTCTCAGTTATATGCTTGTCATTTTGAACATCACGGGGATGGTCAGCTCTCAAAGATTAAATTATTGTATCGTCACGGACTTTCTTCTTCTACTAATACTTCGTTTCGGTTTTACGTTACGCCGTTTACCCTTATCCATCTTCTTCTCTTTTTTTATTATGCGTGTTTATTCATATACATACCTTTGAGCAAAGATGTCAGTGTCGCGACGGCGCTTTTTCCCAAGGAAGTGTGTTTGCATCGCGCGTCTTCCAAAGTCGCTTTCAAAAGCGCGTCGTCGAAAGAACTCCCAGCTCTACCACCACCACCACCATTAGTAGTAGTGGTGGTGGTGACCGTGTTAGTGGTCGTAGTCACATCTCTCATGATTCTTTTCGGTTGCTGTTGTTGTTACGAAAGAGTTGCGTAAAAATTCGTTGGGGAGCCGCCATCTCACACTTACAACCAAACACAAAAAGTGAGGGAAAAAAATAAGAAAAAACCGAGAGAGACTGCTTTTCTACACTTACACACAATCCACATTCGTCTGTCTGGCACAACACAAACAAACGCGCGTGCGTACAAAATGAACGTCTTGACGCAAATTAAAAACCAACAAGACGCTTCCCTCCGAGAGATCGAGTTAGGTCTTCCAGAATCCGCCAGTTGGCACGCGAAATACAAACACTCCGCGTACGTTTTCGTCGGCGGCATTCACTCCGATTTAACCGAAGGCGACGTGTTGGCTATTTTATCGCAATACGGAGAAATCGTGGACGTGTTCGTTCCGAGAGACGAAAAGACCGGGAAATCGAAAGGTTTCGCTTTCGTGTGTTACTTAGATCAACGATCGACGGTATTAGCGGTGGATAATTTAAACGGGAGCAAAGTTTTAGGAAGAATTTTACGCGTGGACCATTGCGAAGATTATCGGTTGCGAGAGGAGTTTAACAAGAAGATTTTAAAATGGAAGTGCTCGTTGTGTGGCGGAGATAACTTTGAAGGAAGAGAGAGGTGTTTTAAGTGCAACGGGAACGCCCCGAAGGAAGCGTACGCAGAGGTGAAGAGAAACGAAGAAGAGGAAGAGGAAGCGTCTCCATCGTCGTCGTCTTCTGAAGAGAGGAAGAACGAGAGCGGGAAGCAACCGGAGCGACGCAAAGAAGAGGAGGAGGAAAAAGACGAGCAGACGCTCATGAATGAATTGAAAAAACGAAAGGAGATGGCGGAAAAGCGGGCGAGAGCTATCGCGGAAGGAAGACCGTTAACTGACGAGGAAGAGGAGGAAAGAGGGGATGAAAGATCGAAGAAGAGAACGAAGAAAGAAAAGAAGGAGAAGAAACGTTCCAGGAAGAAAGAGAAGAAGAAAAAGAATAGGCGCTATTCATCATCCTTCTCGTCGTCGTCATCGTCGCTATCCTCGCTGTCGTAGCCCGTGTTCCTCCATTGAAGAGTTTAGAAATAGCATGTAGGCAGTAGATAGTTCAAATACCTAAATTACCATAGGAACGTTTCAATCAGACGACTACTTGCACGTGCAACTTCATTTTCGAGTGTCCCTTTTGCTTGTGTTCTGATGAAAAAAATCTTCAAAAAAACAGAATAAGCTTCGCGTGTTGTAAATCAGCGTTTTCTAGATATTATTTAAGGCAGAGAGAGAGAGAGAGAGAGAGAGAGAGAGAAGTGTGATGATGGCGACGACGAGGACGACGATGCTTGTATCTTCTTCTTCATCTTCATCTTCATCTTCGTTAGTGATGGCATCACCCGCGAGGAAGATGAAGATGTCGACGCAAAAAAAGCAACAGAAAACGAGGTGCCTAAGGCTGTTCAACTCTGTGAATGATTACAAGAATGATGGCGGTAATAATAAGAATATGAACAACGAATCTAGAATCAAAACAAAGTCCGTGGTATTCGTTCGTCACGGGCAGTCCACTTGGAACGAGAAAGGCATCATCCAAGGGTCCTCCGACGAGAGCGTGTTGACGGAGTTGGGCGAGACGCAAGCTAGACGGTCGTTCGAGTTGTTGAAGAGCGAAAATTTTGACTTCTGCTTGAGAAGTCCGTTACAGAGAGCATACAGGACGGCTGAAGTCATATGGGGCGAAGAAAGGAACAAAGAAAAGATGAATACCATCGACGATTTGCGAGAGATCGATTTATACGCGTTCCAAGGTCTAGATAAGAACGATAGAGAAACGATCGAGAAGAGGGAGTTCACGAGTGCCTACGCGAAGTGGAAAACAGCGCCAGAGGAGTTTGAAGTGAGCGGACACTTTCCAGTTGTTGAATTATGGGAGAGAGGAGATAAATGTTGGAAGGAATACATTCTTCCGCTAGTATTGGACGAAAATAAGTCCATCGATAGTTTGCTCGTGGTTGCGCACAACGCAGTGAATCAAAGTCTGTTAGGAAACGCGTTAGGAGTTGGACCGGAATATTTTAGAAGGATTTTGCAAAACAACTGCGGTATTACTAAAATTGAACTCACAAATTTGTCAACGGGGAAAGGTTATGAGAACGAGTTGAAACTCGTCAAATTGAATCAAACTGGTGGAGGAAACCCCCCGATTAAGAGCGATGTGGATGGTAAACGGTACGTTGTTCTAGTTGCGTCGAAAAACTTTGGAGACGAAATGAACGAGGCCATGGGTGAAATCAATAGAATTCACTCGCTCTTAGCAGGGGTTCCATTTTCTAGAATCCTTTCGGTTTGCTCCGATACCAGCGAGATCAAGGAGACGGAGTGCATTCTCACGAAAGGTCTCTCGGCGATGTTCAAACAGAATAACCCCACAGAGTGCGTAAAATTTGAAATCAACGCCTCGAATAGAAGTATTCAAAGTGCCGCGCTGGAAAGCACTGGAAATGTTCTCGTCGTTGCGCGAGATGAATGTGCTTGTCGGCAAGTACTTTCTGGCTGTTTGAATGTATCAAAAGAAGTGAGCGAACGGATCAAGGTGATGCCTGGCGATGGTATCACCATCGTTGATGTATCAAAGGGCTTCGACAAGTCTGCGGTGAACTGCGTCAATTTCAATGTGAGTGAGCGAGTTTAAGTTGTTTTTTCTTTTGACGTCGTACATTATGCAGTGGCGGTACTCGCACGTGGTGCAAATTTGTATGTATGTATGTATCTTATTGTGTACAATAGTTCTATATATTGTGTGTTGTGGTTGCTTCAAATAAAGGATCCGGCACTTTCATGCTTGTTCAATTTTTTTGCCCTTTGGCGCTTTGCAATGCTTTGTCAGTTTGTTCACACCACAACACACGACATAAATTTGTGCAAACGCGCAAAAAAAAGTACGCGTGCAAATACAAACAAATACTAGTGTCGGAGCGAGAAAAAAAAGGATGGGGAAAGCTACCACCTCGACGATGACGACGACGACGAGCAACAAGAGAGCTCTGATGAGATTTGTCAGAGTCTTCTCCTTGCCGTTAGTGTTACTGTTTCTCGTCTTTGAAATGCTCGAGAGCGGGAAGGGTGGTTTACATCCACACCATTCTCATCGCAACGACAACAGGAACAGCGGAATGATGGCGGGTAACTCGGGAGTAACATTAGGGCAGAAAAAAAACAACGTCGCGTTTGTTCGAATGAGAGAACGAGAGGAAAAGTTACGGAAAGCTATGGGAATACCGGAACCGATTGGAGAACACAAACACGAGAGATACGACTATCGACCCGCTTCACTATCCTCCAGTTCGTCTTCCTTTAGTTCCTCTATTCCGTCGTACAACGCAAAGAAGGTTAAAGGGAACGCTAGGCAAGACTTGTTGTTTACCTTGAAGTGCGATAAGGAAGGAAGAGAGGTGAAAAAGCACGAAGAGTGCCGAGCTCTTGGCGTTGGGCGACACCGCTCGCGAGAGCAAACGGAAGTAGAATACGTGCAAGAATCTCTGGAAGCTTCAGAGAAAGGATTTGGAGGTCCGAGTGGTTGTAAAGAAGCATGGATTACGGCGTTAGGGAACGATGGATTTTTACCCGCGGTACTAGTTTTATTGCACACGATTAGAAAGTACGCAGTTGAAGATCGAGATTTCATCGCTTTGGTTTCCACGGCGGTGAGCGAGGAAGTGAGAGAGAAGTTGACAAAAGAGTCGATCAGAGTTATAGTCGTAGACCCGTTTGAGAATAACGAAAAGGCGAAAGCTTTGGTGTCGAAATCAGCGCGATATGCGAGCGGATATTGGGTAGTGAAGATGTTCGTTTGGAAATTCGAAGAGTACGAGAAGATGGTGTACGTGGATGCGGACGTGTACGTCAGACAAAACTCGGATTCGATGTTTTGCGCAGAGACAGATCCAGTGAAACACTCGATAGCTGTAACCCCACGATCATCGTTCGATGCTAAAGCTGGATTTAACGCGGGCATGTTTATTTATAATCCTTCGAACGACGTTTTTGATGAAATTATGGAGGCTTTTCTGGCTCTGACTGAAACGGAAATGTTGGCAACCTCCGAGCAAGATTTCTTGAACGTTCAGTTCAAGAATAGATATAATTTGATCCCGATCGACTACATCATGAAACATCGGCGGATGGTGAAAGAGAAAAAGTTATGGGACGAGAGCAGAGTCCACGGGTATCACATGAACGGATCCCCGAAACCCTGGGAACCTCAGTGGATGACGCACTGTGCGTACCCAAAGGACCATCAGAAGTTCTTGAAACTGTACGTAGATTTTTTCGTCGAGTGGTGGGAATACTATTACGACATGTTAGACGAGACTCCGCCGGAAGATAAGAAGGAATACAAGCTTTTACCAGAACACGATCCGGGGAATTCCTTCGGGAAATTCGCGAGCGAATACAAGTGCCCTTTGAATCCTAAAAAGAAGAGTTTGTAGAGTTTTTTAAAGAAGGATACAGAATAGATATGAATAACGCCGACTCTCAGAAGTACTCGGGTCTAGGTAGGAAACTAACATAGGAACATAAATTTTGAAGGATTTACTATTATTATTATTCTTATTATTACTATCATAACTCTTCGATGTCTTCAGGGTTGTGGCCGCGATGCTTTCCTAATCCGATCGTGTTTTTACTCCTTCTATTTTTGCTCCTTTTCAGCGGGAACGGTGTGCGGTTCCCCTCCAACAAGTCATCGCCTATTTTGGTTGCGAACCTTGAGCAAAAGTTCACCATGGACTTGTATGTCAACGCCTCCATGTTCGTAAAAACCACCGAGTCTCTAACGTTTGTTAGTCTGTCGTATCCTACTAGAACGAAATCGTTCTTCTCGAACGATTCCATGATTTGATCTTCTTCTCCCTCATATACGGCGGCGCGCAAGAAGGATTTATCTTCCACGGTGAGCTGAACGACGACCATTATACCGACGAGCGATTGTCCAACTTCAGTCAAGACCTCGTGTAAGACGACGCCGTTATCGATGGCAGCTTCTGGTTTCGTGAGTACAAACACTTTAGGCATGTCGTTCTTAGCGTGTAAATTTGCTCTTTGCACTTCATCTTCGGTACCTCGAGATTTGGGAAAAGGAGGCCACTTCGCATAAGGCGGAATCAAGGCGTAAAAGACGAAGTTTACCACGGTCTTCAAGTCATACGACGGGCTCGTCGTCATATTCATGACCATCGCGTCGTTCGTTTCTCTGTAATGCGGCTTCAAGACGTACGTTTTAGGATCGGTATCTTTATCTCCTCTGAGCTTGTTAGCTCTGGCGAAAATAATATCCTCGTGTCCATACGCGTGAAACGTTTCCTCGACGTCGGAATACACGATCTCGAACTTTTCGTGTTCATTGTCTGGCCGAAACAAAGAGATAACGGCAAGGGAATCTTCGTCGCTCTCTTCTATAAAATCGAGCATCTCTTTCTCCGTTTCAAACTCTTCCACTGCCTCGGTCTTTTTCATCATCGTGGCAGTGGTAAGAAGAAGGAAGAAGACAAGAAAAGCAAAGCGACGTTCTCTGTAGGATGGCGAATTGAGAGTTCTCACCATCGTTGCGTTTAGTTTAGTTTATGTACGATTCTTCCTTCTTCCTCTTCTTCGTCTTCTCAAATCGAGAAGTGAGAATGCGACGATCGGAAAGACTTTGTTTTGCTTTGTTTATAAGTATTATTTATATTATATGATTTGCGTGTTAGTGTGTGCGTGTGCGTAAATTTTTCTCTCGCCGCGGAAGTCTGAATCAATCAAGAAGGAATCAACGAAAGAATTCTTTGTTTCTTTTTCGAGTTTTGTCATTAAAAAAATTATTTTCTGTGTGGAGTGACTTCAAAAGAAAGACATTACAAATGCGCGTGAAATTCTAAATTAAAAATGCAAATTCCTATCCTAAATATTTATTTATGGATAATCTGTAGATGACATTATGTAAATACGCGAAATGAATTATTGTGGACAAAATAATTTTGCAATAAATAATTTAAAAAATAAAATTTCCCGAGAGTCTTCCAAAAATATAATAGAAATACACCATTTTATATTTATTTCTTCTTTTATAAATAAAACAAATTATCCATTAGTGCTCCACACTTGTTTTGGGACGACGTTTTGTCCTGAAAAAGTGTGCAAAGTATTCTACAGTTTTTAAAAATTAATCAAATTAATTAAATTAGTTTATATATATCCGAAAGTTGAATTTGAGCATAAAAAGATAAGAAGTACATATGTGAATTAAATTTGATATTGGTACATAATTTTCATCCCGGGAATCACTTGCTAAAGAAGAGATCGAAAAACGGAACGAGGAAAAAAAGAAAGAGAAAGAAAACAAGAAAAAAGAAAAGAAAAAAAGAAAAGAAAAGAAAAGAAGCGAAACAACTCCCTTCACTCCGCACGGAAGGACGGTGCGAAATTGACTCTTCTTTGAAAGATGTATACATATCTTTCGTATATCCATCAACCGTTCTGAGTAGAGTATCTAAAGAGCAACAATGTCTAACAAGTCTAAGAGAGAAGCGCTTTCGACATTCAGTAAGCTTTCCCGCTATTTTAAGAATGATTTAAAAGATATAGTATGGCCCGACACGATGCCAAATCCACCGAATTACGTCGAGAAGAAATACACCATGAAAGAACACTTCCAGATTTGGAAGAAAGCGTTGCAGCTTTACGGAGAGAGTTGGAAGAGAGAATTTGGAGAAGATGATGCTTTGAGTTCTACTGCACGAACGCAAGGGACAAGAAAGTATCGTGACAAGGGAGAGACTGAGAAGACCAACAACAACGACGACGACGACAACAATAACTCTTCCTCGCTCGGTTCTGAGTTGAGCGCGTTGGCGCACACGGCAAAATCTGGTTGGAGGCCCCTGGTTAAGTATTTATACGAGACGAGGGGTATAGCGTACAGAGACGGGGTGAGAGAATTCATTAAAGAGTACAAAAATGGATATCAAGAAGTAATAGAATCTGAGAAAAAGAGTAGTAGTAGCAGGAACAGCAGCAACCTTGACTGACGAGGAGCGGTGAGACGGTCCACTCGGACCATCGCAAAGCTGAACATAACCTCAACATAAACAACACTTAGTTTCTAGCAAATGTGTACTTTTATTGTATTAATATAATAGCAATCTCTAAAATTAGTCTATTATGGTCAATTTTGGGTCAACTATCTTTACTCGAATATGTTACGCATGAAATCTTTGAATCTCTTTGCATACGCTTTTGGTGCGGCGACGCTAATTCTGTTTGCACTGTACACTGTGCCTTTAAAGCCTCTCTCTAATTTTTTCGGTGCCGAATATACTTGCAAAATATCTATGATGCCTAGATGCAAAATAGCGTCTCGTACTCTCGGTTCTTCGTGGAGTACTTTCATATCTTTCTCCGAAAGTGATTTAAATGACTGACCTGGAACACACACCGCAGCCAGTTGTTTCGGCAAACTCGTTGAGGAAAACTGTGAAACGCGATCCCCTACCACTTGGGCTATTTGTTCATCTGCTCCTTTCCATGGTCTCTTTTCTTCATTCCTTCTGCCTCCGTGGTTAATGTATTTGAAAACTAATGGTTTTGTCGATGTCGCGGCGACCGTTTCGAAAGCACCAAAATTTTTTGACAGCTGGTTGTATATGTTGAGTGCCCAAGCGTATTCGCCTTCTTTACTATTCGGGTTGGATTCGTCCCCACTCTCGTCATCGTCATAAGAACTGGTACTCTCTAAAGTCGTCCTTTCCTTATTTCTATCTTCTATAGTAGTCGGAACGTCCTCATCGTAGTTAACATCAGGCTCAGCGAAAGAGGCGTTTTCCAACATTTCACTGCACACTTCAGCGCCTGATAATTGAGAATCTGAAATCATGGAGCCAGTTTTCGACTTTCGGTCTTTGGTGTTTGTGTAATGCACGCCGACCAACATGGAGTAATCCATGATGTTCAGTTCCTCCAATAGCTTCAAATCGAGAGAAACTTGGCGAATGAACAAGTCTCTCTTTGACTTCTCGAGCCTAAACTTGAATCCTAAGTCTAAATCTTTCAAGATAACTCCCGACTCCGTCGTTGATGATACGGATTTAGCCTTCATTCGTTTCTCCATGGATGTGAACCTCCCCAACGTTGAGCCTTTCAAATCGTAAGTGTCGTGAATTTCCAGAGAGTCACAGAACAAGTTCGCCATGACTAGAAAGCGAACCTTCTTCCCTTGACTTGGTTTTACCGAGAAGACGCCAAAAAATTTTGTCAACAAAGAGTCTTCGTTTTCTTGCATGTGTCTGTAGTACTTTGGCAGCATTTTTAACAAAGCTTTCATCTCCACTTTCCGCATAGTTTTGATGATGTACCGTTCGTCAGTTGAGGCGAAGAAAATTGAACCAGATTTACCGGCAGAATTCATCTCTTTTAACGCTTGTTCACCGCAAATGGAAAGCATAAACTCGGATTCATCGACTCCCCAGTCTCTTCGCAAGCTTTTGAACACTTCTGGAGAGTACATCTTCCATTTAAAATCCGAAGAGGAATGCGGTGGTGTGATTTCAGAACCGATTCGAGGAAATCGAACTTTGAGATACGTATCAAAATCTGTCACCGTGAGAGGTTTGTAATCCTCGTTAGCGGTATCCTTTTCGTTCATGCTATTCGTATTATCTTCTGCAGTTGATGTGGCAGTTGATGTTTTGTTTTTATAAGAAATCGACCAGACGACTCCTAATTGAAGCTGCGTCATTAACTCGTAACTGCGATGACCTTTGAAAATAGTCTGTCCTCCGGCTTTCACTCTTCGCACTGATTGCGAACGAGAAGAGAACATCTTTTTGAAGAGATTTGCCTCACCAAACTCTTTGTACATCTTTGATACTTTCATCGATGCGCTCGATTGTAACTTCATCGATTGAGCGTTGTGTTGTTTCATCGAATCTTGCATCCGTTTTCTGTGTTGCTTGAGCGCTTCCGGTAATTCGCCTTTTTTTTCCTCTCTTATTCTTTTCCCGTTCTCATATTCACACAAAACGAAGACTTCTTCGCCATCTGAGAATGCACCAGGCCCGTGCATTTTATTATTCTTCCATTTGCCAACGTAACAATTTCCGTTCTTCCAAGTGTATACTCCGTTCTCGTTGAACTCTCCTCGGGAGAATTCACCGTCGTATCTATCTCCTGTTTCATTGAAAACAATCGTCCCCCAACCGTGAAAAAGTCCATCTACAAATTCGCCTTGGTATACATCACCGTTTGCAAATCGAAATTGACCCGGACCGTTCGGTTTTCCCTCGCGGTAGAGGCCTTCGTGTTGCACGTACGCGTCGCGCGAAGAGGAACAAGAAGCATCTTCTCTCTCCTTTGTCTTTTGAGGCGCTGACGTAAACTTTCCGAATCCGGAAAACTCTCCTCGCTCGTTGAAGTTGCCAATGTAGATGCTCCCATCGGCTCTGACTAACTTTCCGTACCCTTTCCGATAGTATTCATAAATTGTCCCGTCCTTTTTATACGTGATTATCCCAGAGTCCGGTCTCCTTTCACCTTGGAGTATTTGGGTGCAGTTCCCAGTAAACGTATCCCCGTTTTTCCAAGTGTACGTGCTCGTCTCATCTGCCACTGGCTCGTTGCTCGTGTCGTTCCACCTTCCCTCGTACACGTCCCCGTTTTGTAAAACAATTTTTCTCCTGCTTCTTCTTTCCGCTTTCGTCTTCGTCGTTCTATTCTCTCCTCTTCCGTCTTCTTTTTCTTCATCTTCTTCTCCCTCTTCCTCGTAAACAAAATGCCGTTGGAAGGAGAATTCGTCGGCCTCGAAATCTCCTACTTTTTGTTGTCTTCGTCCCAAAGATTTCAGCACGTCTTCCGTGTCCCGATGAAACTTCCTGTTCGACGTCGGTGGCTTCGCAACGATTGCTTTCAGCTTGTTCAGCATGAATTCATTTTGATTCGTTTATTATTTTTTTGTGTGCTGGGATTATGTTTAGCCGCCGAATATAATACGTATGTAGTCTCTCTCTCTCTCTCGCGCGCGCTAAAAGTGAGAGAGAGCATCGGAAGAAGTGTCACTTGACTTTTTTTTTGATGAGCACACGGAGGAGATTTTGGACACCCCCGACTTCAAAAAAAAGGGCGGAAACAAGAAGAAGAAGCAGAGACACATTTTATCATCTTCTTCATTCATTTTTGGTTTGGAGAAAAACATATAGTAGCAAAAGAAGAAGAAGAAGAAGAAGAACGAATGGATTCTTCTTCGACAGCGGCGGGGGCGACGACGACGACGTCGTACTGGATCGTCTCCTTACCTCTGACGGAAAGGGACCAGTCGATAAACGGCCAAACGATACAGGAAAGGAAAGACATCGCGTTTCAACTTTTAGAAGCGAAAACGAGAGGGAAAGAAAACGGAGAACTGTGCGAGAGAGAAAATAGGAAACTGTTCGTACCGGAGTTGAAAATAGGAACGCTAGACTCGCTGTTGGCGTTATCGGACGATTTACAAAAGGTAAACGGGCAGATAGAAAACGTGACCCAGAAAATCAAGCGTCAGATTCAAGAGATTGGAGAACATTTTGCCAAAGAAGCTCAACAGCGAAGAAGGGACAACACCGAGGATAATAACAATAGCAATAACAATAACAACTACAACATTAACGAAGCGCTCGGCGCACAAACGATTTTAACCGTAGATGGTGTTCCGACAGAGGAGTACCTCTCGGACTTTAAATGGGACGAGGCTAAAAATCCAGCGAAACGACAACTAAGAGAAACCGTGGAGAAGATAACTGAGCACGTGGTGAAGATTGACGACGAGTTGAAGATGAAGTTGAGCGAGTTCGTGATGGCAAAAAACTCGCTGTCAACGATTGCGAGAAAAACGCAAGGGTCATTAGCGACGAGAGATTTAGGCGACGTTGTGAGAGAAGAGGATATGATCGAAACGGAAAATTTGACAACTTTATTGGTCACTGTTCCAAAGTTTTCGGCGCAAGACTGGTTGGATTCGTATGAAACTTTGGCACAGTTCGTTGTCCCTCGATCGTCAAAGATGTTGAAGGAAGAAAGCGATTACTCTTTATTCACGGTAACTTTGTTTAGAAGAACGGTTGATTCGTTTAAGAATGCCGTGAGAGAAAAGAATGGGGCGTTCCAGGTGAGAGAGTATAGCTATAACAAGGAGAGAATAACGGAGAATAAAGAGGAGAAGCAAAGTTTAGAAGAGGAAGTCGAAAGACGAAGAAACGAGTTGTACGATTGGTGTCAAACTTCGTATGGGGAAGTCGTTTCTTCGTGGATACACGTCGTTGTCGTCCGTTTATTCGTGGAAAGCATTTTGAGGTACGGTTTACCGCCTGCGTTTCAAGCAGTGATAATGCGACCGAAAGAACGAATGGAGAAAAAGCTGAGAAGTGTGATGAACGCGGCGTTCGGGAATGGGTCGAGTTCACACTGGTCAGCTGCCGAGAGTGGCAGTGGTGGTGGAGGTGGTGGTGGTGGTGATGGATTTGGTGGAGAGCGAGGTGGAGATGATTGCTTTCCGTACGTTTCTTTCACGGTGACGTTATAATAAAATTTTAGAAAACAGAAACACACTCGCTAAGTATATGTATGCAATGATACATTAAAAAATGGCAGCAATCCTAACATCATCTCAAGAATCTATCCACGAGAAAATAATTTACCCAAAGCGCCCGCTGCGGAAGATATATACCCAGGACCGGCGTCTTCATAATCGCTACTCTCGTAATCGCTGCTCCCAGAATATTCAGATGACTCATAATCCGACTCGTCCTCCTCTTCTTCATCCGCAGAATGGAATCCTTCGGAGTCCGATTCGTCTTGGTTCTCTTTCGGAACAGGCGTGCCTTGTTGTTGTTGCTGCTGCTTTTTCGCCTTCGCTCGCGGCGATGGTATCGGTGATACGGGAGTTGGAACCCCTGTTGCTTTTGCGTGTTCCGCCCGGGCTTGTTCGAACTGAACAGAAGGTTCGCCTCGGTTGTAAACGAACTCTGCGATATTCTTCCCTTCCAAAACAACTCTCGGCATTCCTCCCATTGCAGATACCTTGAGCGCTTTCACTTTTGATGCAATGGGATCGTTCGGTTCCGTCAAAGCCCTTTGCAACGCTTCTTCTCTCGATTTCTTGTACTTTTCAATATCATCGTCAATATCAGATTCAAGCTTTTCAATGATCGCATCTGCATCTGCACCTCGAATGATTTCCATAGCAGCGTCCGCCAATATATAATTACTCGCGATCAACGCGTCATACACGCGAACTAAGTGCTCGAATTTCAAATTTCGATCTGATTTGTGCTTCATCGTGGACGTTGTATCGAACAGTTTCGCACCTAATCGCTCCGCTAAAAATACGTCTCTAGAAATTTCCTCCTCCAATACTAACACGTCTAAGGCTTGAGTCGATAGTCGAATTTGAGCCAAATCTTCTTCGTCGTATTCAGAACCAAATGACATACTTTCTGCGTCTCGACAAGCTTTAGATAAATGCTTTTTCGTCTCTTTAATGTGTACAAAAAGTTTCTTGTACAACGTCAACGTCTTGTCCACCGAAAGCGTACTCGCTTCTTTCTTCAATCTGTTGAGTATTTTCTGGACAGATCCGTACGTTTGCATACCAAATTCACCGTATACTTTGAATTGTTTACCTCTCCACAGTATGTGGGTAGCTAAGGTGGTGTCACCCCCAATCAAAAGAGGATCGCTCAGTTTCAAGAGTTCCGTCGCTTCCTTCATGTTCGTTGAGTTCTCCACCTCTCTCTCCACCTCAGCTACTTCCTTCTTCACATCAATAATATCCTTCGCCTGTCTCAATCCCGTAGACACCAAGACAGCCACTTCCCTCGCACGTCCTTCGCAGTTCATCTTGTGCTCCGTCGGTCCTACTTTGCCGAGTAACTCGTAAATCTTCTTGGCACGCGTCAACTCCCTCGAAGCAACTGCACCACAATTTTTCTTCATCGTATCGTTAAGATCCGCAACTCCAAGCATGTACGAGCAATACGCTTCGCTTTCTAACTTCAACTTCGCATCGCCGTATTGAGCACACGCATCTTTGAACTCTTTGGCATGTGCGCAGGCTTTCTTCAAGCGTTTCTTCGCGTGTGCTCTCTTCGCAGCGTTCATTGGTCCGCCCATCAAGTTCTCGTCTTTCAACTCGTTCGCTAACGCCCAGCACCGTTCGCTTTGTACCAACGGTATCAGTAACTCTCGCGATGGATCTTGAATCATAAAAGCTCCATCCTCTCCTTTCAACGGCTTCTTCTCGAACTTGTGTCTTTGTTTTTCGTTCCCTCCGCCTGGTCCCAAGTCCTTTTTGTGGCAAAAATTTTGGGACGTCTTGTAAAGTCTGCGAAGTCTGCGCGCGCAATACTGACGGTACCGTCGATAGTCTCCGTGTCGCAATCCTTGCTCGCGATGAGCGACTTTCAAAATCTAAGGGTCACGCGAGTAGTGGTGGTTGAGGGAAAAGAAAGTTTCACTGTCAGTACTATTGATTTCAGCCCTCAGTCGAGTGGGGAAAAGAGGGAGAGAAAACTAGATCGAGAATGGGGGGAGAACAAAAACGGCGCGGCCGATGATCGATCGAGACTCACCTTGACGACGTCGAGTGAAACGCCAGACGCCATCGATTTGGCTTCGCTCATGGTAGCGTCTTCTCCCATGACGTTATCTTCGATGGTCTCTCAGCACAAAGAGGCTTACACTTTCTCAGGGAAAAGAACTCGAGAGGGAGAGAAAGCTTTCTTTGAGTGAGAGTTTCAAGTCCCAAGCAAGGGGAAATTTTCAGGGTTGAAGAGTGAATATGCGGACAGCGCTCCTGGGAACATAACGAAAACGGCGTCGTCGCACTCAGAAGAAGAAGAGAAAGGTCCCGCGAAGAAAAAATGTGATTTAAATATGGATCGTTAGATATTCTTATTATGACTATCATTAGATTGCATTGATAGCTTTTAACATCGCCGTGTGTTTCGGGAAGGGGTCGTCTTTGCTTTGCTGCATCGTCTGCTTGGACAAGTTGTGAAAGAAGCCATTTCTCCACTCAAACTCTTTGACAGCGGTTGGGAAGTGAGAGACGGAGTCCGCGTATGCTAATAATCGCTCCAAAGTTCCAGCTTCAAACGTAACGTCGTTTAATGTCGCCACACCTTGCACTAATTCTTCGATTAATCCTTCGACTTCGCTCTTATGCGTGGTGGCCACATCACCAACAGTTGCCCCTGGATGTTGAGCACCGACTAACATGAACGCAGAAATCCAGATCAACTTTTCAAACATCGAAGCTCGATATTTTGCCGCATCTTTCACGTGACACGCTAAACCACCGCTGTGAAATCTCGCGGCAACTTGCTCGCTCCATTTTCCAGTCACGGCTGTTAATCCCTCGGGATTTACGCTCGTTACACCATCCGTCGGCTTTTCGCCAAACTTAGCGACTGCGAAATAAATGAGCGCTTGAGTGTTATTTTCCAACCCTTTCGACTGTAAAAATGAATCTAAGTATCCGTTTTGCATGAAGATCAAATCCTCGCGTCGGTTTGGGGGTGTTTTCTCGATGACTGTCTCCAACACATCGTTTCTAGTGCACACGAAAATTGGACCAGAACTCGGAGATTCAGGAAAACTTTCGTCTCTTCTCACGATTACGTCTCCTTCAACGCCCATATCAAACAGTGCTTGTCCTACGCGGCCGCCGCCGATAATAATAGCCGGTTCAACTTTTGATGATGCCATGACGGTTGTTGCGTTTACTTTTCTTCCTCTCGTTCTTTTAACGACGACACGGTTAGAAGATTTACTTTTCGTTGATGATGACGATGGTGAACACCACTTTTGACTCGTCGCCGAAGATGAAGACTGAATCAGAACGACGGAAGAACTGAGTGCCATTTCTGTGAACGCACGAAACGAAGCACGAACGGACTTTCTTTTACTCGCGCGCGCTCGTGGAAGGGAGATTTAGAGTCACTAAGCGGACGGAAAAAATGGAGAACGCTTTTATATAGAACCGAACAACAACAACAACAAGATTTGGTATTATATATCTGAACACGTGAACACGTGTTCGAAGGACGCGTGTGGGGGAGTATCTCGTAAAAAACTAACCACCTTATATAAATAACAACACATTAAACGAAAACGTATTCACAAAAATCCATAGTGTAAATCATCCCATCGCAGGCAGGGACGATGGAGCGGTTCCGAGCGTCGCGCGATGAACTTCAATTCTGCAAATACGCCATTTCACCCAAGTATAAACTACCGATGATGCCGGCGGTATCGCCCCAACGCGAGGGACCGATTAATTTTTCTAAACCTTCTTTCGACTGCACGCGGTCGACGCCGATGTACCCGCCGAGAAGTTCGTAGACTTTTTCGCGAATTTTTGGAAACAGAACCGTTCTTCGCATGACACCACCAGACAACACGATCTTTTCAGGACTGGCTACTAATAATAACGTGGCGCATAACCCTCCGAGATGATGCGCACACTTTTCCCAAATGACGTCGTCGTCCGAAAGAAGTTTCAACTCCTCGAGCGTGCAGTTTGCTCGTTTTGCCAGGGCGACTGAACTCGCCATGCCTTCAACGCACGCGGAGCCGTGGAAAGGGCACGTGCCTTCGAAATGATCGTACGTTATATTTTTATCGTCATCGCTTTTATTTTCTTCTGTGGTCGTTGGTTTTGGGAATTGCCATTTATCCGGCGTGTTGGAAATGTGTCCGGCTTCCGGATGAAGTAAGCCGTGCACGGGTTTACCGTTTATAACCAAACCTACGCCGATACCGGTACCGACGGTGATGTACGCGCACGATTCTATTTTCTCATCCTTTTCTTTCTTTTCGTCGTTGGTAGTATTGGTGGTCAGATTGTCGTTGTGATAGGCAAACTCAGCCACGGCGGGTGCGTTGACGTCCGTATCGAAACCAATCGGCACGTCTTTCCACTTAGTATCTTTACCGGCTAAAATGCCCAGGATATTTGTATCTTTCCATCGTAACTTGGGCGTCGTCGTGATGTATCCGTACTTCTCTTTAGTTCTGTTCAACTCTAACGGTCCAAAACACGATATCCCCAGCGCATCGAACGGGTACAGTTGGTCCAATATCTCCTTCACTTTCCCTAAAGTCTCCTCCGCGGAAGTCGTTGGTATCTCGAATCTTTCCTTGATTTTTGTCCATTCGCCGTCTTCGGAGAGAGCGACGACAAAAGTCGTGCCTCCGCCTTCCACGCCGACGGTTCTTCTCGTCGCTCTTCTTCTTTTTGTTTCTTTTTCTTCTTCTTCTTCTCTCATTTTTTGTGGTGCGGAGTCCGCGCGCGTTCTCGTGACGTAGTAAAAGAGGAGAGAGCGTGTTTTTTCTCTTCTGCTTTGTACGTTCAAGCTGTTACAACCTGTTACAGCTGTTACAGCTCGATGGGTGAAGGCTTTCGAAGGGTGAAGGCTTTCGGAACTTTTTTTATTTGGACGCCGACTGGCCTCGAGAGCGCTTTCGTGTAAGTGTGGGGCCAGGCCAAAACCAAGAAAAGAAAAATCCAAGCTGCGAAAAAGCCTCACTTTAGAATTTGCGCGTAAAAAACAATGGGTAAGAAAGGAAAAGGTACCGGGTCTTTCGGTAAGCGAAAGAACAAATCCCACACTTTATGCAGAAGGTACGCGATAGATATCGTTACGTTCGATCGGAGGATACCGCGAGAGTCTCTCTCGGGAAGGATTCCGAACGTGCTCTTTTTTTTTCCACCGGACTCAAAAGGTCCACCGGGCGCCCTGGGCAGAGGGCTTTTCTCGTGAATTTGTCGCGCGCTGAGGACAGGCACGCGAAGGTATAGGGAGACGAGCGAGTGAATATTTGTGCGCTAAAATAGTGTTTTTGCGCGAATATCTCTCGACTTTGTGCTTTATCTTCGCGCGCGTGTGGGTATGCGCGAGAAATAAGAGTCGAATGCGCGCTCTGTATCGCCCCCGAAAGGCCCATTTTGTGGTTTTCACACCGCCCCGGGGTCAAAAAATTTCTTTTCTCTGACTCGTTTACTGACGTTCATTCTCCTTCTATTTCTCGTGATTCAAACAGATGTGGGCGCAGATCGTATCACATCCAAAAGTCGACGTGCTCTTCTTGCGGCTACCCGGCCGCTAAGACTCGTGGGTACAACTGGTCCGTGAAGGCCAAGGGGAGATCTACTACTGGTACAGGGAGAATGCGATACATCAAATCCTTGCCGAGACGATTCAAAAATGGATTCCGTGAGGGTACGGAAGCGACCAAGAAAGTCGCTGCTTAATGAATTTGAATGAATTGGGTTATAGTAGAGAGACTTTAGTAGCATATTTTGTTAATAATAAATAAATATGGACGTCTCGACGTCTCGACGCGGTCCGGCTTGTGGGAGAGTTTTGAGTTTTTAGCGAGTTTTCGCTCTTTGACTGTCTCTCTCTCTCAGCTGAGCTGCCTCGAGCCAAGAGTTGTTCGTATACCTAGTAGGAAACATATAAATCAATAACGCACGCACACTTACGCACGGTTTCTTCGCTCATTTTTCGTTCAGCGGTTTATGAATGGACTTTTGTAAGCAGTCAGTAGGAAGGAAGAGAGCAAGGAAAAAAATTCGAAACGTCATCCTACTACACAAAAAAATCTCTCTAACAACATGTCCGCTGCCTCGCTCTCCTCGTCGTTCTTCGCCGCGTCGCCGCTCGTCGGTCGCGGGTCGAGAAACGCGAGAAAGTCGTCTTCAAAATCTTCCTCTTTCCAAATTGTCGCCAACGCTGACATGATGAAGGAAGTGGGAACGGCTGTCCTGCAAAAAGACTCGCTGAAAGCGGAAAGATACGTCGCGTCGAACAGATTCAAGTTACAGAAAGGCAAAGGTCCGCAGTTCGAGAAGCGGTGGGCGGAGAGAAAATCTCGACTGTCCAAACTCGACGGCTTTCGCTTCTTCACCTTGATGCGACGCGTGAGCGAAGGAAGAGGAGAGGAGGAAGAGAGCGATTACGTGTCGTTAACCATATGGAGCAACAAGGAGAATTTCGATGCTTGGAGAACTGGAGAGGCTTTTAAGGAAGCACACGGTGGTGGAACTATCTTCGGTTTCGCGGAGATGCTTATTTCCTCTTTGATGGTTCTTAAAGGCGGACCAAAACCAGCGTTTTACGACGGGTTGATTCCGATATCGACGTCACCGGATGCGCTCATCAACGAGTGGCAACAAGCTGACGGATGGAGATCGGTTGTCGCTGACGGCAAAAACCCATTAAAATCGGATGTTTACGTCGCGATGAATAGATTTAAAGTGTTTCCTGGTTCTGAGGTTGCCTTTGAACAGCGATGGAAAGAAAGAGAATCGGATTTAGAAAATTGCGAAGGTTTTCAAACGTTCGTACTTTTGAGGAGAGATGCGTTGCAAGCGGACGACGGTTACAACTATTCGACTCTTACGGTTTGGAAAGACGAGACATCTTTTCAAAAATGGCGCGAGGGCTCCAGTAAGAAAGCGCACGCGAAAGCAGACCAAGCGAAACCGTTGTTCGAGATGCCGCCGAGTCCGATCTTCTATGAAGGCGTCTTGGCGCTTGTTGATCCTCAAGGCGCTTAGCGAACGCGAGTATTACTACTAATATTTGTTGTAAATCCCATGCATGCTTAAACAATACTATCACGAAAAACTCGTGAGCTATATATCTATTTATGCTAACTGCTATAATAATTGTTGAAGTTCAACTGCTCGTAGAGGCTTCCGGCTTCATCATCCAATCCAGCGTCGAGGTTCTTCAAGATCTTCAAAACATTGGCTCTCGCGACGGAGAATTTTTTCTCCATTCTTCTCAATGCGAGCTCGCGTAGTTTCATTCCAACGTCACTTGCCTCTTCTTTTACCTCTTTCCGACGCATGTTTCCAAACTCAGCAGCAATGGCTAAGATCGTTTTAATATGAGTCGATAAGAGCGACCACGTTGAATCCGGAGACGCCAACGAGACTCGAGAAATGTTGTCTAAATACACCTCGTGAGCCAATTTTACATCATCGACGGATTGTGCGGAGTCGTCGATGGACTCAAGCAGGTGATTCCACTCTACTGATAGGATTTTCGTGGTCACAAACGTACGCAATGTCATCACGAAATGTTTCAGCTCAATCTCGAGCGAGGATGACATAGAAAAAGTCTTTTCGGACGAGGAAGGCGATGGTTCTTTTTTCCTTCTATTTTCAGATGTCCATTGCGAGAGCACGCCATAATCCAACGAACGTTGCGCAAATCTCAGCTGCATCAGATACTTGAACACTTCATTATATTTGGACAGCGATACTGCATCGCAAATTATGCTTGCCACAATGGCATTGCTGTTTGCCCTGGAAGCAGCGTGAATTTTCTTCTTATGGTAAAGGATATTTAAGTCCGTAAGCGCTTGAAGTTCCTCGCATCCTTTATACTCGTCGTCGTCATCTGGGCTCGGACGAGAATAAAATACTTGAACTCGCACTTCATCTATTCTTTCACCAAGTGATTCGCGACTTCCAAACGTGTTCTCGTTCGTGTGCTCGAGAATAGCGTCTCTTAATACTTCGGTCAATCTGTTTGTATCAAAACGCACTAACCTGCCGATTTCATCACTCTCCTCTTCACGAAGACGGCGAATACTCTCGAATTCTTCAAAGATGTGGTTGAAAAAGTCTAAAGCAACTTCCCCACATCCACCCAGAAACAATGCTCGCAATTTTGTGAGCTCTGCTTTTACCCCGTACGAAGATTTCAATTTTTCCAGGGCAAGGTCGCTCGCACTCATTGCTGCCAGACGGATTTGGTGCAACATCGATCTCGAAACCAACGTATTCACGGGAATTCCCAGCACTGTGAACGTTTCATTCGCAAAATATCTCGAAACCCACTTTACAAAATCGTAACATTCGCTGAAAGACGTCTTCGTTGTCTCCTTGGATGCACTCTTTCTGCTCTGAGCATTCGTCAACGAAACAACGCTTCTCAAATCTGAAAGCAGAGGGTCTTCGGTACTAAAAGCTGCATCAATATCGTCGCCTTGACTTTGCGTAGATTCCTGCTCGTTTTCAATAGATTCACTCTTTCGCAAGGTTTCCTTGGAAGCGGCGCTATTGTTGTCATTGAAGACATTCTCGTCGTTATTATCTGTGGATGCGCGCAGAAGAAGCGCTTTCAATTCTGAAATCATTTTTGAAACAAAGGTCAACTTTTTCCCAGCTTGATTTTGAACGTCATCGTCGCCTTCGCCGGCAAATATCATCCCCGAGAATTCTCTGTGAATACCCGCGTTCAAGACGTCTTCAGCTACTGACTTGAAAAAAACAGGCACATCCTTACCTTCGCGCAAATACCATCCTTCTCTCCACCGTGTCGATTTCTTTGAGTCGATAAAAATCTCTGGGCTCGTTAAAATCCCATAATGGATCCAAACATCTACAGCATTTAAATAAGACGTTGAACTGCTCAAAAAGCATCTAAAAACAATGGAAAATTCATCGAGACTTCCCGATAGTTCGTTGTATTCGTTCATAAGATTATATAGAATCGACAAAATGGTCGCAGACGCAGTTGCGGGATGCGCAAACTTTCCAACCGAACTCTTCGGTCCAGGACTGCACATTTCAGCAATTCGCTGTAAGCACAATGCCTTTCGCGCAAGTTTCCTGCTTTCAATCGACAGACGAAGCAACGTTGGCGCAGAAAACGCGTCCGCGCGCACGCTCGCTCTACGGGTTGCTTCAAACAGCTCGTCAAATCCATATTGAATTTCTGCTTTAATCTTCATTAACGCATTCACAAACGCATGAACAGTCGGACTTTGTTTGCCTTCTACAGCGAATAAATTGCTCAAGTTTTTCAATCTTTCTTTCACTCTTCCAACATCTTCAAATACATCCATAATTTGCTTACTAGATTTTAGAACGTTCGTCAAAGCTTTTTTTGAAACGTGCGGTATTTCCATCGATTCAATATCAAAATTAGCAACTCCTCCCGACGAAATTGCATTCAAAATTCTAGAAACAACCAATGATTCTCCTACAGTCGACGTATATTTACTCGTTCTAACTCGTTCTACTAAACGTGATGAGAAGAACAGTACGTCGTCATTGTCTTTATTCGTAACATTATTGCGCAACTTTCGAAGCATTCTCTGGGCTCGTTCCATTTGTGCAAACGAAGCTCGAGAAATCTTCCTTGGGTTTTCCTGACTTGTCGACGAAGTGCTGAGCTTGTTGCTAATCCCATCGCTGCCGTAAAATCCACGCACATCTAAGCTTTCATCATCAGTGCCACCAGGAATTGATCTCCATGAGAAACCAGGATCTTCTTCGTTCGCATTTTCTTCATCCTCGTCCCGTGTTTGAATCGAATACCCATCGCCTTCCTCCTCTTCAATATCGTCATCCGAGAAAGATACTTCTTCGTCGCTGTCTGAAGACAAGGATTCAAGCGAGAATGACGAAGCGTTATCATCGTTTCTGATGTTCTCTGCATCCTTCTCTGCCTCCATTTTTGTTTGTTTTGGTGTGCTACTGCCTCCTCCTTTTCTCCTCCTTTCTAAATCTTCTTCGTCGTTGTCTGTGTCGGACCACTCCGAAAGTGAGGAATCCGACAACGATTCGCCGCGTTCATTCTTCTGTTTACTCTTTTCGTGCGAAGAATTCAATCGGGTCGTTGTTGTCACAGGAAGTCGTATCCGTTCGTCTATCGTCGACGCGTCTTCATCTCGCTTGCTTCGTTCTTTTCGTCGTTCGCGCCTTTCTTCTTCCTCTTCTTCCAACGACTTCAAAACCGAGGAAGTGGAGGCTTCGTACTCGGTCTTCATCGGCTTACCCGCAGTCCTCAACAAAAACAGAGCTACTCTGGACCAAAACTCTTCGTCGTCTTCGTCCTTGTACGTAAATTTCCTTCGATTTCTCCCGTATTCTCTCTCCAACGCATCGAAAAGAACAGTCAACGAATATCTCTTGCTCATTTGCGCTTCCCGAGCGAAACGGTCCAGAATATCCACGCACTCTCGCTTCACCTGTTCTTTGGACGCATTCGACGTCGACGCCGCCAGACGACAGTTCGCTCGACAAAATTCCACGCACTTCACGTAGTTCTCTTCCGCCAACTGTTCGTCCTCGATGTCATCGCCGCTTATAATCTCTCTCGGCAAGACGCGTTGAACGAGCGCTTCGCTCAATTCCGAAATTTTTTTCAGTCGGTCTTCCAAGAAGTGGGACTGAGACGAGATCATCGTCGTCGTTTCGTTCCTCGTCATCGATGATGCGTCTTCTTCATCGCCGACTTCTTCTTCTCATCGCGTCGTCGGGGCGCCCATCGTTCTCAGTTCTTTCGCGTGCGTGCGCCGCGGGAACTGGAGGAAAGTGAGCAAAAGCAGTGTGTAGGAGCTTTTTCTTTTTTTGAATATTTTTTTTCGCATCAACGAGCTCCGCGCAGCTCGAAAAAAGCGGAGCGGACACAAAACCAACTTTTCCTCATTATTTACTCACAACTCACGTGAGTTTTCACGCGCCGCTTGAAAGCGAAAAGAGGAGGGAAGGGATGTCGTCTGTCCTCTCGCCAGCGTTAGCGCTGGCGCCTGGCGCCACGACACCAACTTCTTCTTCTTCTTCTTCTTCTTCTTCTTCTTCTTCTCGTCCGCAACGGTGTTTCTCTCTTCCGTCGACATCTTTGTCGTCGTCTCTCTCTCTGAAGACGGGGACGAGAGGAAGCGAAAGAAGACGAGGAAGAACGCGAACGAACGCGAACGAGGACGACGAAGACTTCGCTATCTTTCGATTCACGCTCGGGATTCCCGGTTTCGACGATGGGGACATCCCGAGAGTATTGGGTATCCTCGCCGGGGCGCTGTTAATAGCGAACCACGCGAGTAGCGACAACGTCTCCTCGGCGCAGAGCAGAGCAGAGGTGATTGGCGTTTTGTTAGTGTTCGCGTGCTTTTACGCTCCAGAGTTGGGACGACGAATAGAAGAAGCGACGATTGGCTCATCTTCTTCGTCTTCTTCAAAGAAGAATTCAGTCGATATACTCGGTGGGTCCTCGCAGTTCTTAGTCGAAGAGTCGTTCAAGGAGACGAAGAATACGAACTACGCATGGGCGAGTTACGCGGTGTTGACGAACACAAACGCGAAAGGCGTCGCGTTCTTCGAAAAGACAAACGAAGGGACGATGATAATGACTTTAATTAGAGGTAGTGTGAGAACGATAGAAGATGGTGGGAGTATCAGTAGTAATAGAGAGGTGTTGATGAAGTTAGCAAAAGGATTTAGTTACGAAGGATTAGACGTGAACGAGGCTGGGAATTTGTTCTTGTCGAGCAGGATGGAGCTAGACTCGGTGGGGGCAAACGGATGGGAATTTTTACCCCCGGGCGCGGAATCTGCTGTCGTAAGACAGGCGAAAACCGGATCGAAAGGCATCCTGGTTGCATATTCGGATCAACCGAGGGCGTTTAATGCAAAAGCAAGATTATGGTTGGGAGGTTTAGCGGAAAAAATGTCTGCAAATGATTGATTAGCTGTTCTTAATTTATTAACGAGCAATTCTTCTCCATTTTAGTTGCATTCCGGGCTTATCACTCGTAGAATCGTTCGGAGTAATGAGCGTCAAAACATTTTTATCCTCGCTCAAATGAAATTTACGGACAAGAAGGAGTTCAGTATCTCGGACATCCTTCTTTACATTTCTCGAACGCATCTCTTTTTGCGTAAACTCCTTTATATTCTCAGAGCACTTTGCAATGTCGTGTTCGACGTATCCAGTAATGCTCTTATGCTCATTGTCATCATCGGGCGACATAAAGAGTGGGTTTTCGAACGCCGTTCCTTCCGTCGAAACAAATTCTGCATCAGCGTATGTTCCGGCATAGAACATTTTCTGCGACAACTTCTTCGTGGGCACGCAGAGGAGAGCGATGAATCGAAACACGCGCAACGACATTTTCATCGAAAGAAAGTAGCTCATTGTAATCGCACGAGACAAGAACCGACCGCGAATCGCGCGCTCGCATTCATTCAAAGTGAGTTTAACGTCTTTCAGGTGGATTTCAAACTCGACGGACATCTCTTTCTTCTTCTTTCCGGTCCCCGAGTTGTTTGCGTGGTTGATCTCGTCCTCGCATGTGTACATCAGCTTTCCAAAACCATCGGCTTTTTCCTCTGCGTCAACGGCGGCGTGCCACCACACGTCGCCGCGAACGTTCCCGGATATCGCGACTAATTTCCATTCCCCTAATAAGAATCGATGATTGCTCATATTCGTATCGCTTTCTTAATGCTTCTTCTTCTTCTTCTTCTTCTGTAGTGCGACGAGAAAATTTTTATTCGACGATCACACAAAAAGCGAATAAAAAACGCGCTCAGAAACGCTTCTTTTTCTATTTTCCACAAAAATAAGGAAGGTCCCTTCAGAAAAAAATCGCACGACGCACGCAAAAGCTGAGTATTCTCTTCTCAGAGAAGAAGAAGAGGATAAAAGCGAAGAGAGCAACGAACATTTAGTGGTACGCTTCTTTGTGCGATAGATCGTCGCGTTCGTATTTCGCACAGAGAGAGAGAGCGAGTGAGAGAGACAATTCCTGCATCTCTGTTGCCTCGAGATTGGAGAGAAAAGAATTATACGGAAGAAGACGCGGTTGAAAGATGAACGCCGGGCAGAACATGCAAGTGCACCCGACCGATTTCGCCGAACCTCCGCACAACTTTATCAAGAGCATGCTCGCGAAAGAGATCGTCGAGCAGAATTTGGCGGATGAATTTTTCGACGGCAACGTTTCCTTGGTGGCAAAAAAGTGGGAAGGACTGACGGACCACCAACTGGAAAAATTTTTCATCGAAAGATTCGGGGCGGGGCCGATGCGAGCAGAGAGAGAGTACTCTTTTGTGGTATACGGGGCGAGTGGATATACGGGCTCGTTAGTTATTGAGTATATTTTGAAAACTGTGCAGAATTTGGGAACGAAGTATACGTTCGCTTTGGCCGGGAGATCTATCGAGAAGTTAAAAAATCGTTACGCCGAGGTTAAGGCAAAGTTTCCAACGAATTACGAGCCGGGGTACATCCAGTGCGATTTAAGTGATCCGATGGCAGTGAGAGGAATGGTCATTCAGTGCAGAACAGTGGTGAATATCGCCGGTCCGTTCATGTTGACGCCTGCGGATTTGTTGGTACGTAATGTTTTGATATTTTTTTGTCCTTCGTCTCTCTCTCTCTCTCTCTCTCTCTCTCTCTCTCTATGTCTCGCACTCATCATCCCTCTTCTTCTCCTTGTTATTCATTAGGTGGAAGCGTGCATTGAGTACGATACGGATTACATCGACGTCAATGGCGAGATTCCATTCAGTGCTAAACTCATCGAATATCACGATTGGGCGAGAAGCAACGACGTATTAATCGTACCAAACTGCGCTGGCGCCGGCGGCGTTCCAGATGTAGGCGCATTCTATACGTTTCGAAAGCTCCAAGAGCGCATCGCAAAAGCGCGTTTGGATCAATCTGAGAAAAGCGACGCCGTTTCTGAAGACAAAGAAAACACCAACGCGAACGTAGTCAAATCGAGCGAGCCAATCGATGCGGAGAGAGTTGACTGCGCTATCGATACCATGCACATGTATCTTTGCGGCTCAGGCGGAGGTGTTCCTTCAGGAGGTACTTTAGCAACCAGAGCGGCGATGAACGCTGCCATGCGCGATGTGCACTCTCTCATGATGGATCCATACGCTTTGGGAGGCGCGATCAAACGCGGTCAAAGACCAGAAGACGCCGATAAGCATCTCTCAGTGGTCGAGTATGATGAAGAATACAAAGGTTGGAAAGCGCCCTTCACGTACGCGTTTTACGAGACTCGCCTCGTTCGCCGTTCGAACTGGCTGAGCAGAAACATGGGTGGCGTTCCATACGGAAGAAACATGAATTATCTCGAACATTTGTTACTCCCGAGCGAGGAGCATGCGCGAGCATTGCAGCAATCGAACACCTCTTCGAAAAAGGAAGAAGAAAAGCTCAAAGCGGAAGGGAAGCTCTTTGCGAAAGATGAAGGTTTATCGCTCGAAGATCGCGAAAAGGAGTGGGCTGAGTACTGGTTCGATGCCGTTTCCGAACGCGGGGAGAAAATTCGCACGCGCTTAACTGGTAAAGACGGGTACGACGAAACCGCTCACTTATCCGTGGAGTTGGCTTTGTTAACGAGCGAGCATAGAGACGAGTTGCCTCATAAAGGCGGCGTCTTGACGCCTGGCGTCGCGGGCGGTCAACTCTTCGTCGACGCACTCAACGAAACCGGCTTGAAGTTTGAAGTCATGAACGACGACGCGTTACCGGATTTATCTAGGATACCTCCTGTTCATTGATTAATAAAGAGTAAATACGATTTGCGGTGATGATGATGATGATGATGAGTGTGATATTTTTTCCATATTCGTGAAGAAGAGAGGAAGAGAGAGAGAAAAATTTTTTTATAAGAGAACAAATTTTACGACATAACTTTAAACCACGCGCACTCGCTTTTTCTCCGCTCGATTGACACCACCGCGACGGTGAATGCGTGGCAGCGGCGGAGCACTGCACAACCACTCGCACGCTTTTCTGTCCTCTTCCTCCGCCGCTCTGCGTCGCAATCGTAGTCTTCGTCGCGTTCCTTACACAACTACAACTACAACTGTCAAAATGTCTTCAACAAAGACGCTGTTAACCTTTGATGTGGACGGAACTTTAATCAAATCCGTCGGCGAAAACGCAAACAGATTCCACAAAAATGCATTCTCGTACGGGTTTAAGAAAATATTTGGGTTAGACACGACCATTGACGTGGTAAGCCATCACGGTTCGACCGATAAATTGATTATCCGCAGTGTGTTGGAGTTCCACGAGATTCCTACCGAAAGAATTGATAATGAACTCGAAAACGTCGCCAACGCGATGGTAGAATACGCGACAGAAAATGTGCACGATGCCGGTAACGGTATCGAACTTTTACCAGGAGTTTTAGAGCTTTTAACTAAATTATCTGAACGCGACGATTGTATCGTAACGTTAGTGACTGGCAATTTACAACCCATCGCTTGGGCTAAAATGACGGAATTAGGCATCAAACAATACTTCAACGACACGGTCAAAGGTGGCTTTGGGAGCGATCACGAGCAAAGATCCAGGCTCGTCGCCATCGCTCACGAAAGAGCGACAGAGAATGGATTCAAGGTCGACAAAAGATTTCATTTCGGAGATACGCACAACGATATCACCGCGGCCGAAGCCAGCGGCGCGATCCCCGTAGGTTTAGCGACTGGTATTTGGTCCTTGAACGATCTCCGAGAAGTATGCGTGTGTAAAGAGAAAGGTTTGTTCTTTGAAAATCTGGAAGATACGGACGGTGTCATGAAAGCTTTAGGATTGCTGTAATTATAATGATACGCGTATATTTTTGCTTTGCGCCTTTTTCTCCCTCTGTCACTACTTTTGTACGGAGTCTATTTTGGAAACCAGTCCCCCCGGGATCTGATGATCTGACTAAGCAAATGCACAGCAAAAAACTCAAAAAAAAGTTCGATCGGAATATTGTTCGTTACTTTTCCTTCTCACGCGAGCGAGAGAACATCAAAACAAAGAGAAGATCGCAGATCGTCTCGGTAAAGAGCGAACAGTAATCGTCGCATACAATCGTAAAACGCGGTGAATAAATATAATACACGCATCACATGTTTGCGCAACAAAGAATGGGCGTTCCCACTTTTTCCAAGAATGTGTCCGGCGGTGGGATTAATCGATGCAGCCGTCAAAAAATGTCCTCCTCCGCGATCAGACGATCGCAGTCGACGAAGAGATCTCCAGTCGTCGTCTGCAACGCCGATGGGCAGAAATCAAGAATAGGCTTGTGCGGTTTAGCCGTCATGGGTCAAAACTTAGCCTTGAACGTTGCAGAGAAAGGATTTCCGATTTCGGTCTACAACCGGTCGGGTGACAAGACGGACGGGTGCGTGAAGAGAGCCGAAAAGGAAGGCTTATCGAACAATTTGCGCGGGTACAAGGATTTGAAAGAATTTGTTGAATCGATCGAGAAACCGAGACATATCATCATCTTAGTAAAAGCGGGAGCGCCGGTCGATGCGACCATCGAAGGCTTGTCGCAGTTTCTCGAGCCGGGGGACTGCATCGTCGACGGCGGCAACGAATGGTACGAAAACACTGAACGAAGAATGAAGCAAGTTCAAGAAAAAGGCTTGTTGTATATCGGCATGGGCGTGTCTGGTGGCGAAGAAGGAGCGAGAAATGGACCGTCGATGATGCCCGGTGGTTCCGAAGAGGCGTATAAACGCATCGAAGATATTTTGAAACCGGTGAGCGCGCAAACCGATACGGGCGCCTGCGTGACGTACGTTGGGAAAGGCGGCGCTGGTAACTTCGTGAAGATGGTGCACAACGGTATCGAGTACGGGGACATGCAATTGATCTCTGAAGCGTACGATATCTTGAAAACTGTCGGTGGATTGACGAACGAGGAAATGCACGCCGCTTTTGTGGAGTGGAACAAAGCCGAATTGGAATCGTATTTGATTGAAATCTCGAGTTATATTTTGGAGAAGAAGGACGATCAAAAGGACGACAATTCTTTCTTAGTGGACAAGATTTTGGACAAAACTGGGATGAAAGGTACCGGTAAGTGGACCGTACAACAAGCGGCGGAGTTGTCCATCGCCGCGCCGACGATTGCCAGCAGTTTAGACTCGAGATTTTTGTCCGGTTTGAAAGATGAACGTGTCGCCGCCGAGGCTGTGTTCAAAAGCAAAGGCTTAGCGCCGGCAGATTCCAAGGGACCGGCCGCTGGTGTCGATAAAAAGCAGTTGATCGACGACGTGCGCAAAGCGTTGTACGCGTCGAAAGTGACTTCGTACGCGCAAGGCATGAACTTGATCAGAGCTAAATCGAACGAGCAAGAATGGGGATTAAATTTGGGTGAGATGGCGAGAATCTGGAAGGGCGGGTGCATCATTCGCGCGGCATTTTTGGATCGCATCAAGCAAGCGTACGATAAAGACCCGAATTTACCGTCTTTGCTCGTTGACAGTGAATTTGCCTCAGAACTCGTCGACAAGGAACAAGCGTGGAGACGTGTCATCGTAGCCGCGGTGAACGCCGGGGTGTCCACGCCGTCCATGTCTGCCTCGTTGAACTACTTCGACACGTACAGAAGAGGACGTTGCCCGGCGAACTTGGTCCAAGCGCAAAGAGACTTCTTCGGTTCGCACACGTACGAAAGAATGGACATGGAAGGCTGGCACCACACCTTGTGGAGCGACATGAACAGCGCCGATAGTATCACCACTTCTGGCTACACAAACTAAAAAAAGGCGACGCTCTATATTATCGCCTCTATCGCACTCTATATACTATGCTTACAAGTGTAATTACCAAATTGCTATATACTATGTTAATGCTAACTACTCTACACTCGGTTTATTACATTTCGCTTCAAAAATTTTCTCCGAAATCGCTTTCGTTCTTATTCGTTCGCGAGTGTAACGTCGGGAAGCTCGGCATCTCAGATTTCAGCTTTGGTCTCGGTTGCGTCTTGAAATACGAGTGTGCCAACGCATCTTTTGCCGAACACCGTCGTTTAGGATCGTAAGTCAACATTGCATTGAGTAAATCAATCCCACTCTGGTGTAAGTTCGGAAACTCGTGCTCGAGATAGTTGTACGGTTGCTCTGGAACGAGCGTCGTGCCCACGTTTGGGAGTTTGCTCCATCCTGGCCAAATCCTTTCATTCGGCGCGCCTAGCAATTTAAAAATCAGTTCCAATTGCGTCACTTCAGTTTTCCCTGGGAAGAGCGGATCGTGCTTTAAAAATTCCGCAAGGACGCAACCGGCGGCCCATATATCGATGGATGCCGTATATGCGTCGTCTCCGAACAAAACTTCTGGCGCGCGGTACCACAACGTTACCACTTTTGGCGTGTAACAGATTTGCCTTTTCCCCCTCCTCCTCCGTTTTCTCCCATTTTGATCATCATCACGATCACTGCGATCTTTTCCTTCTGCTACGTCTCTCTCCCCGTCTTCCTCTTCCTCGTCCTCTTCTCCTTCTCTCGTGGGTTCAAAACTCCTCGCCAACCCGAAATCGCACAACTTCAACTCCCCGCGGTTGTTCAACAACAAATTCGACAACTTCAAGTCCCTGTGCATAATCCATCGGTCGTGTAAATACTCCACCGCTTTCAACAGTTGGACGATTAAACACTTCGATTCGCTCTCTAAAAATGGCTGTCGCATGTTATCTAGAAGAGAAGCCAAGTCGTGCTCGCAGTATTCAAACACTAAAAACACGTTGTTCAGTTGGTTTCCTTGGACGACTCTCATCAAATGGACGATATTTTCGTGCGAACAGCAGTGTTGCAATATTCGCACTTCACGCAAGGTGGTTATCGGAACGCCGTCTTTTTCTCGGTCCATGCGCACTTTCTTTAAAGCGACGATTTCGTTCGTCTTCTTATCTCTCGCTCGGTAGACGACGCCGTAGGTGCCTTCACCGATGCGACCGAGCTTTTCGTACGTGGAAAGGGACTGTTGCTGTTGCTGTTGTTCCATTCTCATTTTTTTCTTGTTGTTGTCGTTGTCGTTGTTGTTGTTCTAAATAACACAGTAAACTGGTCACCGCTTCTTCTCGGTAGGTTCTTCGATTCTCGCTGTCATCGTTTCGTTCGCGATGTTCTTCAGAGCTCGTGACGTTGTTTGTTGTTAACGTCGTCGTTTGTTGATGTTGTGTTTGTGGGAGGGAAGGTGTGCTTTCTTTTCTCTCTCTCTCTCTCCCCCGGGGTGGTTGGTGGCTGCTCCTCTTTTCTCTCCTTCTTCTTCTTCTTCTTCTTCTTCTTCTTCTTCTTGCGTGTTGTTTGTGTGACTTGTGGAGCAACGAAAAAGTTTTGCAATTTTTTTGCGATTTTTGAGATGAGAAACGAATTTACCCGCATTGCCCCCGCAGAGACTTCTCCTGTCACATATCGTTCGCTCTCTGTACCTACCTCATCATCATCGTCACGCAGAGAGAGAGAGAAAGAATTGTACCACATCTCGTACCCGCATATATAATCACAGGAGACGGCGCGTAAGAGGCAAAAGTTGATCGAGACTTCTCGGAGAGAGAGCGCGCGCGCGAAATTTTTCAAAAAGGGGGACGAGGAAGAAACCTCTTTTAAAAAAAGACAGAGAGAGAGAGATGGAGTTTACGAAACGATTTCATCAGTTTGGATCGTTCGCGTCCAACATCGTGAACAACACGAAGAATGTTCAGATGCCGCAGAACCCCGGGCAAGTCTTTTGCATCGGCGCCGGTTTGTTGGGGACCGTGGTGATTAAGGTGACGAAAAAGAAAAAGACATTCGTGCATCCCCACGAAGAATATGAGCACGCTTTGGAGCGAATGAAATCTGCGGAAAGTCGAATCGAAGCGGTGTCTTCGCTCTTGAAGGAGATGACAAACGAGTGCAACGAGACGAAAGAGGAATTATCGATAGTTGTCTCGCAGAAAAACGCCATCGAAAGGATGCTCGAAGAGTTAGAGAAGGCGAAAGAGCAAGCAGAGAGAGCGTCGCGAGAATTGCAAAAAAGCGTGAACGTGTTGACGAGCGAGCTGGAGACGAATAAAGAACGACACGTGGAGAAAGTGAAGCAGTGGAGAAATGAAATCGTGAGCTATCGCGAGAAGTCGCACGAAAATTTCTTGGCGGAGATTATCGGGTTAGTGAGCGATATGGACAACGATATTCAAATAGAAGTCGTGCCGCACATGTTGCCGCACGAAAGAGCCGAAGTGCATTTGAAAGAAGGCGAGAGCGAGTGGGAACACAATCCCAGATTTGCGTTAGAAGATAGCGCGAGATTGTCAATATTGGCGAATTGTGGGAAAAGCGCGAAGGAAACGAAACAAGTGAAAGCAGAAAAGATTCTCTCGCACGCGACGAAGAAAGTAGAGTCGCCAGCGCACGTGAAAAAAGTCGCAACGCCGACGAGAAAAGCGTTTGCGAGAATTACAAACAATCAAGTGACACAAAACATTACCGAAAAGATTATCACGAAGACGGCATCGATGAAACCGAAACCACCACCACCTGCGAAGAAGAACATGTTGTCTTCTTCCCCGGACGCCAAAATATCTAACAAAGAGTTTGGTGAGATGCTTTATTTCGATTTCGAGAACAACAACAATGTGTCGGATAATAAGGCGTCCGTTGGAAAGTTAGCCGGTGCTAAAGCTAAGTTCATGGCAAAGTGGAACTCTTCGAAAGCTGGAGCCGTTGCGGAAACAGCTTTTGGGGTGTCCGACGTCAAGCGAGCGTTCAAAATTAACGGGCAGTTCGAAGAAATTGAATACGTTTCACCGAGCAGACGAACGGATCTATCAGTTGTGCGATAAAATATGATACGATGAACATTTGTTTAAAAATGATATTTCTCTTTGTTTTCCCATTAAAACTGTGTTGTGATATGTGTGTGCATGTATTACATCTCTCTTGTTGATTCTTTTAAACAGTCGTCTTTTGCTTCTTCGCCGCCTTCTCGTCATTCGCGTCCGCCTCTTTCTCGATGAGACTGATCAAAGTTTCTACGCGTCGTTGCAACTCTTTCGGAGTTCTGGACTTAATGAACCAATCGAATCTGAATTGCCAGTGTTGCCTGATTTGCGCCTTCAACTCTTCCCAGTTCCCAAAGCCGACCTCTGTGATGGAACACAGAAGGAATCGATCTTCCTCTTCGGTATAAGATTTCACCTTGTTCGGGCCATATACAACTTTCAATTCGCGCCACGGGTTCTTATAAAGCGAGAGTTTCTTCTTTACTGCCTTCAACATGTCTTCTTGTCTTTGAATCTTCTGTTCTCCTTTTTTGATATTAGCTTCAATTCTCTTCCAATCGGAAATCTCCGTGCAACGCTCCCAAAATACTTTCGCGTACTCTTTCACCTCGCTTAAAGTCTTACCTTCCATGTCCAGGGCAATCGCTTCCACATTTTTTCGGCCGTGCGTTTCACACGCTCTGCAGAAAAGTTGGAAATCTCTCCTGTTCCAGTCCGTGAAACCCGCAGCGAGAAGACTGCTGTACTCTTCCTGTTCTTCTTGCGTGAGTGCAGGAGGGGCTTTTGGGTCGTCCGGTTCCTCCACCTCTTCCCCGTCAGGGCCAGTTGTTCTCGGTCTGTTTTGTTTTTTCTCCCACTCGTACGTCTTGCGCTTGACATCCTTGTCGTAAAACGCTTGAATTTTCTTGACTTCAAAGAACTGAAAGTCGTTCATTTGTTGTAAACGCGCGATTCTCGGGCCAGACTTGCCGCTCGGACGTCCGCCTTGGTTCATTTGGTCTTTGTAGTACTGGTTTTCGCTGTAGTTTTTCTTTCTTTCCCGCTTTGGTGGATCGATCCAGTTCGAAGAAATGATGGCTTTCATGTCGATGCCTTCCGGAAGCTTTTTGGCCTCTTCCTTCGCCTCTTGCTCTTCGAAATCGTACAAAGAAGCGTCCGCGTTCATGGAGAACTTCAAAGCTTTGTCCGTGAAACCAGACATTTTTTCGTTCAGTTGCTTCGTTGCCTCTTCACCCTTGGCGATAATTGCATCGACGTCTTCAGCCGTCAAATCGGTAACAGCCGTGGAATCAAAAATGTTCTCCGCGCCAAATCGAACCATGTTCGCTAAATCTTCTTTGTTCACAGATTTCTGATTCTGCTGCAAACGACCTTGTTGAATGACTAAAGCGTCCAAGGCTAACTTTTTGTACGCCTTTTCGATGACTTTCTCTTCGACGGAATTATCGGTACAAAAACGAAAGACAGAAACTTCCTTCTTTTGACCAATGCGATGCGCTCTGTCCATCGCCTGTAAATCCATCTGCGGGTTCCAATCGGAATCGTATAGGATGACGGTATCCGCGGTAGCTAAGTTAATACCCAAGCCACCAGCTCGGGTTGACAAAAGAAACACAAACTTTTGCGTGCCCGGTCTGTTGTACTCCTCGATGGAGTCCTCCCGAATTTGACCATCGGTGTTACCATCAATTCTGCAGTAATGATAACCGCGATACATCAAATAATCTTCCAAGACGTCCAACAAGCGGGTCATTTGGGAGAAAATCAACACTCTTGAGCCGCGTTCTTGAAGCTTTGGGAGCAATTTATCCAGCAAAATCAACTTACCAGAAGTTGTGACGAGATGTTCGCCAGTTATGTACGGCGGTCCCGGCTCGGCACCTTCGAACAAGTACGGATGGTTGCAACACTTTCTCAGTTGCATGACCATGTTCAGCAATCTCGCCCGATCCGAGCCAGAATTCACGACGTCGATATCTTTTTGTAAGATGCGCTTGTAAATTTGCTTTTGTAAATCGGACATGCCAATCTTCAAAATCGTCTCTTTTTTCGGTGGTAAAGATTTCTCAACCTCAGCTTTCAAGCGTCTCAACAAGAACGGTCGCAAAACTTTGTGCAGCTGCTGAACGACGTCGACGGATCCACCGTCTTCGTCTTCGACGTTCGCGAAAAAGTCGTCGAAATCTCCCGCGACGGCGAAAACTTCAGGCAACAAAAAGTTCAAAAGCGCCCAAAGTTCGTGCAAGTTGTTTTGCAACGGAGTACCCGTGATCAACATGCGGTTATTGCACGAAAGCATGCGCAACGTCACCGCTAACCTGGACTTTTCGTTCTTCAAACGGTGCGCTTCGTCAATGACGATGTATCGCCAGTGGAATTTCTTCAAAGCTGACTTTTCTTTGATGACCATTTCGTAGGACGTGACACAAACGTCGAACGCGCCTGGACGCATCGAGTCTCTTTTTTGCTCTTCGCGAGCCTCTGCGTTACCGTGAAATTTGAACACTCTCAGAATCGGACACCATCTCTTGAACTCGTTCATCCAGTTACCAAGCGTAGACTTTGGAACGACGACTAAATGCGGACCCGTGATACCGCGATATTCGTGCAAGTACCCCAAGAGCGAAATCGTTTGAAGTGTCTTCCCCAAACCCATCTCGTCGGCTAAAATACCATTGATGCCTTGGTCAAACAGCTTGATCATCCAGTTCAAGCCTTCGATTTGGTATTGTCTCATCGTGCCAAACTTAATGCACGATGGTTGCACAGTTAATCTCGTCCCGTGAAAGTGATCTTCGTTTTCAACCATCTCTTTATCCTCCTCGTCCTCGTCGATGGTTTCCTTTCTTGCTTTCTTCCCTTTCTTTTCCTTTGCCGCGTGAGCCTTTGACCCGGCGAGAAAGTGCGCGAAAACCTCCGTTTCCGCCAAGAGCATCTTATACTTTGAAGTCTTGTTCCCTTCCTTCGCGATTTTCTCGTTTTGTTCTCTACGCACGCGTTCGAGTTCTTCTTGCTGTTGCTTCTTCAGCTCTCGCAAACGCGCCTTCTCGGCTTTCGCCGCGGCGAGCTTCGACGGCGATATGATTTCACCATCGTTGCCCTATAAATTAAATACGAATGACAAGAGATTGATAGACGTTTCGTCAGTTGGAGATGAACGAGGCAAACGATAGATATCACGGTTCGGTTGGCGTTTGTGATTCGCAAGGTATTTTTTTTTCCCTCGCAAAGCGCGCCGCGCTCGTTGAGTGTTGTTGTTGAGAGAAGGAAGAAAGAGTTTTTAAAAATTTTCGACGACGACCACAACGAGACTGACGACGAAAAGACCGATCCGAGAAAAAATGGATACGTCGCGTATCGCCCATCCGGAAGAACGCATGAAGAGAGAGAGAAAGAGAAACACGCGCCGCGCGATGAAGCGTCGTCGCGCTCCTCTTTCGTTCCCTCCGATATCTTTTCTCGCGCGTGCGCTTCGCTCGCGCGCGGTTTCGAGCGGCGCGATAAAAAAAAAAGACCGATCTCCCCTCTCTCATTCAAACTAAAAGAGAGAAAAAGAAAGAAAAAACAAAAAATCGTCCTCGACGTCTCGTCCTTACCTCTTTCTGCAAATTCTCGTCCTCGCTGTCGTAACTCTCCACGTTCGTCTCTTCTTCTTGCGCGTTGGTGTCGTTATCGTCGTCCGCGAACGCGATGTCGTCGTCCGACCCGGACTCGTTTCCTTCCTCTTTGCTCATTTTTTTTCCTTTTTTTTGAACAGAGAGAAAGAGAAGGAAAAAGTGAAGGAAAATCACAACTCTCTCTCTTCTTCTTTCACCTTTTTTGGTCCAAGTCGACCTCAAGTCGTCGTCCACCAGAAGAAGAGAGAAGAGAGAGACTTGAGAGAGAGAGGAAGAGCGAACGAAGAGAGCTTTTTCAGGGTTTAATGATGAGGCCTGTGGTGTGCGTCAAAATCCAAAAAATACACGCAACCGTGTCCTTCCTTCCCTTCCCTCTTCGTGTCAGATAAAATACACACACAAAAAATATACGATGTCGACGACGACGAACGACGCGAATAAGAAGAAAAAGCGCCGCGACGTTCGCAACGAAGAGGCGGTGTTGAAATCGCTCTCGTCCTTGGACGCGTTCATCGACGAGGTTCACACGAGTCTCATCTTGCTGCACTTGAACGAACCGCCTCTTTTTTTCGCCCTCAGAGCCTTACAAAGGCGGTCTCAGAGAGAAGACGAAGGTATCGGACCAACGCGCGTGCCGATACCGAAGCAGATGATATGCGAGTTCGGCGTCGGCGCTGGACACACGCTGGAGAAAATTAAAGAATTTTTTCCGGTCGGGAAAACGATCGTCGGGTTTGATTCGTTCGAACGTCTTCCCGAGGATTGGATCCCGCAGAGGAGGAAAGGCAGTTTCTCTCAAGGCGGCGAGGTGCCCAAAGAACTCCTCGGAGGAGAAAACGTGTCCATCGTGAAACGCTTATCCAGCGACACCGTCCCAAACTTTTTTGATGCGAACAAATTCGCAGAAGTAGAGCTGTTACTCTTGCACATCGATTGCGACTTGTATCGAAGCACGAAAGAAGTCTTGGGCGAAGCGTTGGCGAAGACGTTGAAAGAGAACAGATTTTTCATGTCTTCGGAAGTACCGCTGTACGTCGCTTTCGATGAACTCATCGATTACCCGACGTACCAAAATCACGAAATCAAAGCTCTGTACGAATTTCTCGACGAAAACAAAGATTGGCTCGAATGCGTCGTGATCGGCGCCGACGGACGAGAAGATACGGGCGCAAAGTTACGTTTTTACAAGCCGGAGGAGATTTGTCCTCACCGAGTGTTGACGCTTTTCCGCCCGACGAAGAAAGCGAGGAAGGATTGGCACGCCGGAGAAAGAGAGAAGAAAAGATTCGCCGAGGAAGCGAGTAAAAAGTTCATGTGCTCGATGAGTTGAGATTCGTTTTTTTTCTCGTCGTTGTGTTGTTAGTCGCGAGTGTCCAAATATTAAAAATCAGATTTAACTGGTACTTTAACTAACTGTGCGTGTGTATTTGTATGCATTTCCATCCCCCACTTCTTTTCTCTTTGTAAACAAAAGAGATAATGACGGCGCATTCTGTCGCTCCGCCGCATCTGATTACCAAAGAAAAAGACTTGGTCGATTTATCATCTTTCATCTCGATAGTCTTGGCGGAGCTGTATGATCATCGCTCGTCGACTTCTTCTTTATCAACCGCAACAACCGCAACGACATCAACGAGAAATCTTATGCAAACGCCGCTAGTGTACGCGTTGACACAGTTGCGAAGAAAGCACTCGAGATTTACGAGGAGCGATAAAAAGGAAGAAATGACCACAGAATTCGTGGTTGCAGAGTTTGGATGCTACACGGGTGGCACGTTAGGACAGATTGTCGAGTATCTATCAACAACAGAATCACCTAATTCCGTCGAAGAAGAAGGGGAATTCTATACCATCACGAAGAAAATATACGGATTCGACTCGTTTGAGGGATTACCGGAAAACTGGTACAATAATCGAGGAAAAGGATGGTTCAATTTGGATTCGAAGGAGATTTCAGTGCCAGGAGCGGAGATAATCAAAGGATGGTTTGAAGACACCGTGCCTGTTTTTTTTCGCAATACGCTGTCTCGCGCAACCTCTGTTCTTGCATTGGTACACATCGACTCCGACCTGTACTCTTCCGCGAAAGTTGTGCTAAACGAACTCGGGAAGTTTTTACGAGAGAGCGCGCAGTTTCGAAGCAACGAGCTTCCTCTGTATCTCGTATTTGATGAGCTCATAAACTATCCAGAATTCGAGAACCACGAAATCAAAGCTTTGTATGAATTCTTACTCGAGACGGACGATTTTATTCAGTGCGAATTGATTGGCTCCGACCAGCGCGTGAAAGGTGGAAAACCTCGATTCTATCGGAAAAATGAACCCTGCGATATGCGCGTTTTGTTTCAACTGCTTCCGAGAGCGAAGTAGTTTCAGAGACGCATTTTGATTTGTTAGATTATTTTTAGTGCTTAGTTTTAGTTTTAGAGGATTTGTTAAAATCCACGCTTACACGCCACTCTTTATTCATAGAATCTCACTGTATGTTATGAAATAAGCTTCTTCTTCTTCACTCGGTCCGCGATTCTCGCAGGTTCGTCTTTTTTTGACTGCGAAAACCTTCCGATACCTTCGTCGAGATGAGCAGTCCCTTTGACTACTTGCACGACGTCTTCGTCCATGAGCTTATGTTTTAAACCGCAACGTTGGCCCATGTGTTTCGCTGAATATCCCCACACTAAAGCGTACTTTAACTGCTTCGGTAACTCCGCGTGTAGTTGTTCGGCAAATTGGTTCAGCGTAATCCCACCTCTCGCTTCGGATAAAACTACTGGTTCTTCAAAATCTGGCTTCTCGCCCATCTTTTTCGCATATACGCGAACCAAACCCATCGCATTCCACACCGATTCTAATAATCGATCGTAGCCGAGCTGCTTCGTACACGAAATGCATATCGAATCCGGCCTTCTACTCAATCTATCCACCTCCTCAATCGTCAACGCGTCTACTTTATTATACACGTACAAACACTTAATATACTTCCTATTTCCCTCTAAGACGTCGATGAACTGGTCGACCGTGCAATCTTCTCTAAAAATCACCTCGCAATGGTTCAGTTTATACTCGTGTAAAACGTTCATGATTGCTTTGCGATCGATTTTAGTCAGCCCTCCTGGAACGGTATCTGACACTTGAACGCCCCCAGATTTCTTCTTCTTGACGTATATTCTTGGTGGTGTTTGATTCAATCGCAACCCAACCGCCTCCAGCTCTCTCGTTAATATTTGTTTGTGCGCGTACGTGGTATTTGCAGCTTCAGACTTCATCGCGTCTAAAACCATCAGAATCAAATCCGAACTCTTCGCCACCGCGATGACTTGCCTTCCTCTCCCTTTACCTTCGCTGGCGCCTTCAATGATCCCGGGTAAATCCAGCAGTTGTATTTTCGCGTCGTTGTAGTGTATTACTCCCGGTATGCACGTCAAAGTTGTAAACTCATAGCTGGCCGCTTCGCTTTCCGTGCTCGTTAACTCCGACAATAACGTAGACTTCCCCACGGACGGAAATCCAATCAACGCGACTCTTCCGTGACCGTATCTGTTCACCTCAAAGCCTCTCTCTTCCGAAGACCCTCCTCCTTTCGCCGGTTCTAAAAGTTCGCGCTTAAGTTTTGCTAATTTCGCCTTCAACGTCCCGAGGTGCGATTCTGTCGCCTTGTTTTTCTGCGTGCGAGACATCTCCTTCTCGATGTCCGCGATGCGCTCGAGGATGCCCATCTTGATTGATTTTCTTTTTTATGCACTTCTTGTTGTGTGTATCTTCGGCGCACGCGACGCGCGCAAAGAGGATGTTTTCCAACTTTTTGTTGTGTGGATTCGTATTTAGGTATTTCTTCGTTATGTGTGTTTTTTCTACGCACTACAAAAGTGCGAACGGACGCGCGCGCTCATTTTTTACTACATTCACCCGCTGCTACATCTATAAATATCGACTACCTCTCCTTCGTATTCTACTTTGAACGACAGACTGAATAATACCAGACGCTACACCGACGAGTCCTAAAGAAAACACCGCTTTTGACTTGACACCGAGTCCCATCGCGATAGGGACGATATTCAACGGCGACGCCAACGCCAACGCGCTATTCTCGTATTGTCGCTCGAAGGAGGAATAAAGGAAGCGCGCAAAAAAGAACGCGCTTGGAACAGAAAACGCAGCAAACATGGCAGAACTAATACCGTCGTTAGTGTTGCACAAAAGAGCTTGGGCGAAGTATCCGCACACGACTGTAACGTACGCGCAAAATGATGCCTTTTCGGTCTTTGCTAAGAAAAGGATGCAGGAAACGAGCGGTATCGTAATCAAACTCGAATCCTCGGAATCCCAAAACACGACTAGCGTTGCAACGTACGCCGCTAGTGTGGCGATGTTTCTAACGCGATTCAATGCTACATCACCATCATCATTGGATGTAGCTTTCCTAGTACCGCTGTTAAAGTTGATGTTTCTTGCACTCGCGCTTTGCCTCTTTCGAACAAACGGATTGTACATTTTGTTGTCGTCATCCGGGCGGCTTGTATTCGTCGTTCGTCGTGCTCTCCCGATCGCATAGGAAGTATACTTCGCGCTCAACGCGCAGTGTAAGAAACAAACAGCAACGACAGAGAGTAAACTGTAAACCTCCTCGTCGCCAATCATCGCGGATGTGGCAAATGCTATTGCCAAAATCATGGCGTAAAATACACCAACGCTTTGGTATTGAACAAAAGCGCCGCACAACGCGCACACCACGACGCTCTCTTTCATCACGAACAAACCAAAACACAAGCCACTAATAGTTCCAACACCGAACAAACCGAAAACTATGGATAATATTAGGAACCAATTCCTGTACGTGTCTTCCTCGTCGCTATTGTCACCTCCTAGTGAATACATGCTATTACTATCTGGTTCTCTGTCTGGAACGTGGTCTTGATCGTACCAGAACCCGACTTCGCCTTGCCACGGCAAAGGCGGCTTTATTATAACGAGGAGGAGACCGGCTATCATACAAACCAAGCGCGCTTTCCGGAAAGATTGAAATCCACCGAGTGCGCTCGTCGCGCACAGCAAAGATCCAAACAATCCAGCATCCGTTGGGCGATGGCCGGTGAAGAGAAATAAAACGTCAAACAGCTCCAACCTCGCGTACAAAAGTCCGAGAACGATGAGTATCGTATACTTGGACGCGCTCGCACACATCAGGACAAAAACTTTCATCCAATCGAGATCCAAAAAAATAGAAAGTTTGGAAATATACACCGTATAAATGAGCATATCTGGAAACCTCGTCTTTGAAAGATTGAGCATTTTCGTGGAAAGTTGAACGCCGCAGAACGTCGTGAGCGCTATTAAATACGGTGGGTAAAACGTGCTCCCATCTTCTTGAATCTCGTTGTATAACATCGTTTCCACGTGCGCCATCACGGCAGCTTGCACGAAAAGCATACCAAACAAAATATCTTTCGAAAATTCCATCAGATATAAACCAGGAACGGCAAACGTGATGGAGGTGATCAATAAAATGCCAAAACACGTATTCTCCATGCCTTCGATGAACCAATAATTCCTCTTCAAGAAATATCCAACCGTTGCGATCGCTAAACACATAAATACAGCGTAAATTCCGATGTTTAATCTCGATATATCGATAAGCGATGCGATGCCAAGGACGACTGCACCGCCGATGAGTAATAACACAGAGTATTCAGTCGTGTCAACGACCCGCAACGCGACTGCGACCACCGTCACGAGCAGCGTCATTCTCGTCTCGAACAAAACCGTCGCCCCGAGAGAGCATAAAATGACCACGTGCAACGCGTGCTCCCACGATACAGAAGGCGATTCCATGAGTGTTGGCCAATGTGTACCAACGTACACGAACGCTGGACAAAAACACACGCAAAATTTGTGAATGTACTTTTCCCGACTCGTGAGCGCTCTTTCTCCCGGCGCTTTCGTGCTCCCTCTCTGTCGTCGTCCCCTAGATGAAGACGACTTTCTATCGCCCTCGTCGTAGAGAACGTGAAACAATACCATCAAAACAATCTGTAAATAAAACGGCGCTAAAACCGCACCCACAGATGCCATCAACGTCCACCCGATCAACGCTCCGCACACGGGTAAAATCGAAGCCACGAGAACGCGTTCCATCCATCTCCGCACGTTCGGATGTTCCGCTTCCACCCATTTGAACTGTAAGCTCGCCCAAAGACCGCACAAAAACAGCATGATTCCGTTCGTGGTCAACAAAAACAACGAAATAATCGTCGGCCGCAGCGGCGCAAAGAACAAATCGGATTCAATCAGCATCGCCAGGTATATCGAAAACAGCGTGAGCCAAACCGCCACGAGCGTCAACTCCGGGTATCGCAACAAGTCTAAAATGTACGACACCGCGCACCCGACGAGCAAAGTGGTAAATATGCCGTCTTCGCCCGCGCCGAGAAGCATCAAAACACACGGAAGTAACGAGAACGCGTACAAATAAGAGTTGTTGTTGTCGTCGTCGTCGACGACGCCTTTCCTCGCCCTCGTCGTCGCAAACTTCGCATTCATATTCATCGCATCATCAAATCGACTCTCTCGAAATTGTCGTTAATAAGAGCTTTTTTCCTTTCTCTCTTCTGCAGCAACAACAACGCGCACTTCCAATTCGTTTCTTCTCAAGCAGGGAGAAAAAAAAACAGAACTCGTCTTTTCATCGGTCTTCGTCTTCGTCTTTGTCTTTATCGTCGTTTTTCCTGCTCACGTCTGAGCGTAGTTAGGGGAATTTTTCTCGCGTGACGATGATGAAAAAAAAAGTGGTGCGTGTGTGGCGAAAATTTTTCCAATTTCGTCATAACAAAAAAAATCCCCGCGCGAAAGAGACAACGCGACGCACACGCGCACGATGACGACGACGACGACGACGCTGACCGCTTCCTCCTCGCTGGTCTCGACCAGAGTTCAGCAGCAGCAACGAAAGCGAAAGAATAGCAGCAGAAACAACAACAACAAAAACGTCGCCATCAAAATCAAAGCCTTGGGTGGATTTGGCCCGGAGATAAAGCCAGAGGAGATACGGAGAATACAGGAGGAGCGAAGGAAGAAAATAGAGCGGGCGAAAAGAGACGCCGAGGCGAGGAAAAAGAGTAAGAACGCCCCCAAAGCGAAAGACGATGAAAAACCACCGAAAAAGTTCTTCGGATTGTTTTGAGAAGAGAGAGAGAGAGTGCTTTTCTGTGCACGTGTATATGTATTATCCTTTTGCGCAAAAGTGTATATAATCTGTTTTTTGTTTTTCCAAAAAAACATCGTGTCCGTCCCCGTCTGTCTGTCTGTCTGTCTCTCTCTCTAAAAAGGGGTGCCTCTCTTCTCTCTCTCCTGCCAGTCTAGGGAAATGGACTTATTAAGTCCCCGTCGTTATAGGTTTTTTATCGATTTTTAGGCCCAAAATTTCTTTTGTTTTTCCCACTCGCTTGCTTTTATTATTATTACTCGTACGCGTAAAAAACACACGCACAACACGCACGCCTCAATCGACATAAATAAACGCCGCGACGGAAAGCCAGACATAAAAGACACACACTTACACACACACACACAGAGAGAAAAGGGTGCTTTCTTCGTCTCTCGTCTTTCGCTCGCCCGCGTGATTTATATATAGCATATACGTATACGTATAAGAAGAGAAGAAAAGTTTGAATCTCAACTCCTCATTGCGTTGTTCGTGTGCGCTTCATTCGTAACGGGCAAAACTACGAGAAAAAACGAGATGTCGTCCACGTCGCCGCCTTTTTCCTCCTCCTCCTCCTCTTCCTCCGCTTCCATCGAGCAAACTTTGCGAGAAACGTTCGCTCAGTTAGAGAGTGGATTCAATCAATCCGCGATATTACGAGGCGAACCGACGAGAGCGCAAACGCATTTGAAACAGTTGACGAACAAAATGGCTGACGGGAAGAAACTGATTAAAGAATACGAGAGACGAGCGAAAGAGGAAGTCGAGGAGGAAGGTAATAATAATAATAATAGCATGGCGGCCAGGTTGGACCAGATCCAGTTGACGAAGAAAAGAATGGTTTCGGAGTTGAATAGGTTTGTCACGATGAAAAAAGCGGCGCAAAATGCCATCGCGGAGAAGCAAGCGGCCATCGCAGAGACAACGAGAGTGTCGAGTTCGTCCGCGGCGCAAGTGTCTCGATTGGCTGGAGTCATGCCGACGTTTCAAAAGATGCACGAGATCAAAGAGAACGATGATTTGCGAGAGATGGACTCGCAACAGCTCGTTCAACACGGGAGAGGAATGATGAACCAGACGGATAAATCAGTCTCGAGGTCGAAGAAAATTGTACACGAAACTATCGAAATGGGTGCGGTGACAGCGGCAAAGCTGAAGGAACAGACGCAAAAACTCGACGAAATTACGGATGAGTTAGACGAGCTTCAATTTTCCGTTCGGAAATCGTTGAATCTTGTTCGAGATATTACGAAAGGGTTAGCCTCGGATAGGTGCGTCATTACGCTGATGCTTTTAGTTGCTTTAGGAGTTGTCGCGGTAATTATTGTTAAAGCCACTGGCGCGGATAAGAAGAAATCGAGTAGCCCCGCCCCAGCGCCAGAAGGTGCGACGGCGAGGAGATTACTTTTGCACGCGATTGAATATAGTTTAATGTAATTTTAAGATAGATGATGCTTTAGAGAGACATTATATATGTGTACAGTTTGATATCCCACTTCTTTTTTTACAATTGAATTCTGGCTCTTTTCAGGCGCCTATGTGCTACGTGTAATCATTGAATTTCCTATCATATATTACCCTTATGTATTTTACCGTTGTTGTTGTTCTACATTATTTTCTTCGAAAGAATCTTCCGCGTCTTCCATTTGTTCGTCCTCCTCGTCTGCCTCGCTCATTGCTAATTCTTCGTCGAACCCGTCGAGTTCATCTTCTCGACGTCCACTACCAGTATCCTCGTACTCCGAACTTTCTTCCTCCGACGATGATGATGATGATGACGAAGAAGATTCATAGTCGTCGTCGTCGTCGTCGTCGTCACTGTCGTCACTGTCGTCACTGCCGTCACTGTCGTTGCTATTGTCCTCGTCCTCGTCCTCGTCCTCGTCGCTCCCCTCCTCCTCTTCCAAAAGTAAAGGATCTATACCTCCATCTCGACCTTCTTGTCGCCGTCTGAGCAGCTCTATTAACGACCGACCGGGAATCTGGATGACGTGACCACCAGGAGTGTTGATTTGAACGTACTCTTCACCATCAATCTCCTCGTCGTCCTCGTCGTCCTCATCTGAGGAGTCGAAATCATTATCTCTCTCGCCTTTCCGAGGCGGCTCTTCGATGTGCTCCCCGTCCTTTGAAGCCTCGAAAATTTTAATATCCGAATCAATGCCAGAAGCAGCGAGGACAGGCAAATGAGGGTGTGGAATCACGTTGTTGACGACTTGCGAATCTCCCGGGAGCTTGCACACGAGTTCAGTCGTTTTCTTGTTCCACACGAAAATGTTCCCACAGTCTCCGCCGGTGGTGACGTATTCGTCGCCGCACATGAACGCGACGCCTTTCAGGAACGTGCGCGTATTTTTGCGCCCCTCGTACTTTTTCGCGCACCCTTCGTATCGTTTTTCTAATTCGTCCATAGAATCGTGCTTAAAGAGATCAATTTTGACCGACGAAACCACTTTACGCGTTTCTAAAACGTACACGTCTTCGCCCTTATATGTGCAAGCCAACTCTCCGGTTTTACTAAACGCTATTCCAGAGATACCCTCGAATCGGCGAGATCGGAACGAAGATCTCATGAGCTCCTCTTCTCCTTGGAACTTTTTCATGGCACCAAACGCTAACCCAGGACAATATTCCGCCACGGTCGGTAAACATCTTTCAACGAATCCAGACGATCGTGAAGGAGGAGAAGAAGGCAATCCAAAGGACGATGGCAAACCAGAAGCGCCGCCAGGTGAAGAGGAGTATCCTCCTCCTCCTCCACCACCACCTACTCCTGTCGGCGTTCCTGGGCTTCCAACCGTACTGCTAGGCGAACCACCGTTGTAAAAGCCACCACGTCGCATGGCACCAAAGCCCGTTGGCGACGGAACCGGCGACGTCCCGGGAGATCCGGCGTGGGAATAATAATCTTCTGAAGTTCTCGTCAACTTCGCCACGTGGTGCCGAATATCAAAAACCCTCACAATCGGGTCGTCGCATCCAACCGCAAAGGTATGGGGAGCCGTTGGATCAAACGCTATGTCCGAAGCTGCACCAACCGATGCCAAATCTATGACCACTTCTCGTCTCGATCTCGTTCCTTCTCGTATATCAAACAGTCTCACGCACCCATCTTGGTGCGTAGATAAAAACGACGTGGCGGACCCGGGAAGAAAGATCAGTTTCATTCCCATACCAGCGCCATCTCCTGACCATAATTGCTGCGCGGCGGGCGAATCCAGATTTATGTTTCGCATGTATCTATTTGTGTGATGGTTCGGCGGCTTTTCCGCGAAACCGCGCTCTAAATCAATCATTCTTACCTGACCGTCCGCGGCTGTCGTCACGCACTTGGTCGAGTTACAGTTTGGAACGAACTGCGCGTCAAACACGTTGTGCGTGTGCCCAGTAAACACCGATCCTTTCACCGGAAAATTCGTCCCAGTGCTCCAAACTACTACGGTCATATCGTCCGACCCGGAAATCAACAGCGACGCGTCTTCGTTCCAACTCACCGTATTCACGCACCCGCCGTGTTTTTCAAGGTTTTTCAACAACCGCATCCCTTTAATAATCGACGGGTGTTTCATGCACTGCGTTTGCGTGCACTCTTTGTGATATCTCGGGTCCCACTGGCGCCGAGATATATCCCGGAACATGGATTTATTTCGTCTTCTACTCTTCGCCGTTTTCGCGTTCGCCTCCGGCGACGTTTTTTTCACCATCTCCTCCTCTTCCGAAGTCGAGTTCTCCGACGCGTTGTTGTTTTTCGAAGCGTTGTTGGCAGTGGTGAGATTTTTTTCTTCTTCCAACGCATCTTCTCCTCCTCCTCCTCCTCGTCCTCGTCCTCGCGGTTGTTGTTGTTCTTGAGACGCGCTCATCGCGCTCGCTGAAACTTGTTGAGAAGACGTTTGCATCAAAGAAGCGTCCATCTCGATTAAAAAACGCGTTTTCTTGATTTGACTTCCAAACTCTCTTTCTTATGTATGCGCTGCTGCTGACGCGCGCGTTTTTTGCGCGAAGAAGAGAAACCTCGTTTGCGGGTGGCGAAAAAAAGGAAAGAAAGAAATTTGCGCGCCAACGCGCGCGCAAAAATAAGCGACCTAAAAACACGAACCGCGCTTTTAAACCCAGAGCCGCTCTCTGAGAGAGAGAGAGAGAGAGTAGCGACGCCGCGAGGAAGAGAGATCGGCTCTCTTTCTTTGAATCCGCAGTTAGTTGTTCGCGCGCGTTTTGTGCTTTTCCAAAAACTTTTCGTTGTGCGGGGAAAATATTTAACCAGATAGGCTTCCGCAAAAAAGGAAATCGGGTTGCGTGCTTTAACTAACTTTTCCTTTGTCTCCAGGAGGCCCCCACGGATGTGAAAGAGTCTTTCTTCGTTATTTGTGGGTCACGGAGAGGACTTGTGGGACACGAGAGGGGCAAAACGGCAAAAATCTTATTTAAAAAATTTTCTCGCGCGCTCCTTTTCCCCAACTTTCGCCTCCCTAAAAAATAACGCCGTTGCCGCCTTTTCCACCGCATATATATACATTATACACACTTACATAAACACACACACACGCTGCGCGGCTGACGAGAGAAGAAGAAGGAAAACAAAAGGTTTTTACCCGCTCGGAGACGGAACGATCGAGAGTAGTCCACGCGAGAAAAAGAAGAAGAAGAGGAGGAAAAAAAAAGGGGAGAGAGAGAGAGAGAGAGAGAATTGCGTGAATTAAAAGTACGCATACATATATACTTTAAAAAAAGATGATCCCGCAATACTGTTCGCAGTGCAAATCCGACGTCGTCGCGGAAGTAAACGACGCGAATGGATTCACGTGTTGCACGGTATGCGGTAAGATTCTCGACGATTCCGTGTTTAGCACGGATCCAACGTTTTCGAAAACCAGCGGTGGGGCGATTCAAGTGGACGGGAACTTTGTTCCAGAGTCGGGCATAGCGCACTCCGTCGGGAGACCGACCAGAGGAGGGAGAGTGTTTGGGTTGCAAATTGATTCTCACGAGAAGACGGTGAATAAAGGGAAGCAGGAGATTAATCAAATCGCGGATCGATTGGCGATGAAACCGAGAGAGGACATCACGGCTTCGGCGCACAGATTGTATAAAATCGCGGTGTCGAGAAACTTCACGAGAGGACGAAGGACGGCGCAAGTCGCCGGGGCGTGTTTGTACATCGTGTGCAGACAAGAGAATCGGCCGTACATGTTGATTGATTTTTCGGACGTGTTACAAACGAACGTGTACGTTTTGGGTGGCGTGTTTTTACAACTTTGTCGATTGATGCGATTGGAGCAACATCCGTTGATGCAAAGACCGATTGATCCTTCGTTGTTTATTCACAGGTTTGCGGATAAGATGAACTTAGGGAAACGAGTGCACTCGGTTTCAAACACCGCGTTAAGGCTCGTTGCTTCCATGAAACGGGACTGGATGCAAACGGGACGTCGTCCAGCTGGGATTTGCGGCGCGGCGCTTTGGGTCGCCTCGCACGTTCATGGCTTCGATCGATCGAAAAGCGACGTAGTTTCGATCGTACACATCGGCGAGCAAACGCTGAAGAAAAGAATCACGGAGTTTAGCTCGACGCCAGCGGCGTTGTTGTCCGTGGAAGAATTTGATGCGCTTTCGCAAAAGTATGAAAACGATGACTTCATCGGAAGCAAAGAGCAACAAGATCTCATCTGTAGCGGATCGACGACGCTAACGTGTAAACACAAAGACGACGACGACATGCCCGAGCATTTTCAACACGGCATGTGTCGAGCGTGCTACATTGATTACGTGAAAGTTTCTGGTGGAACAACTTTTGCGGGCGGGATGGACCCCCCGGCGTTCATCGCGGCGCAGAAAAAACGAGACATGGAAGCGCTCAATTCGAGGGTGTTGCGAATCGCAAACTTTGAGGCCGGCCAGGCAGAAGTCCAAGCTGAGTTTGAAGGCGCACTTTTAGAGGGCGAAATCAACGAGTTTGCAATGATCGCTGGCGTCGTGCAAGGCTCAACAGCTGCTGCGGGTGGTGCCACTAATACTGGCGCTACTGGAACGCAAGCCGAAGAAAGACGACCGCCGCAGGTAATTCGCCAAGTGCAAGTGCAACGCGTCGTGTTGAAAGAGCCGCCGTTTAAATTTATGATAGAAGCGGAGAGAGTTTTGAAGAGACTTGTTGGTACTAAGCCGGCAGAGCTGTATTGCTTACCGTTCGTTCACGGTAAATCGAAAGGATGCGTTTTAAGAGAACACTTCCGAAACGACATCGACGACTTTGCCAAAGATATTCGGCTCGAAATAATGCACTATTTGATCAATTTAGGATGCTTCGACGATGGCGCATTGGAGTATTTGAACACTCTTTACCCATCGCGCGATTTAATTTTGCTCGGTAAAGAAGACTTTACGCCTCCGGAAAACCCAGTCAAGATAGAAGTAGATGATAAAGTAGAAAAGGCGAAGAAAGAAGCGGCTGAAAATATCAGAAAATATAAAGTGAATAAGGAACCGCCTCTGCCAGGTACAACCTTCAATGATTTGATCAAGAAGAACGAGGAACAACGAGAAATGGAAATGAACGAAGTAAAAGAGGAAGAAGGTAAACCAGAAACCGGAGTCGACACGCCAACCAACGACGAAGAGGAGATGAGAGACGTGTGTTCGGATATAGACGACGAGGACATCAACGAGTACATGAACAACGAGGAACAAGTCAACTTGAAACGCGTCATTTGGTCGGAAATGAATAAAGACTATATAAAGTCGCAAGCGGCAAAAGAGGCGGCGAGCAAGGTTGCAGCTGCTCGAGATTCCAATCAACCACCGAAAAGAAAATACAACACGAAAAAGAAGGAAGAAAAGTATCAACGAGCGGAAAATGCCGCCGTGGCTGCGCAAACAGTTCTCATCAAGAAACGCGGCGTTTCATCGAAAATCAACTACGAGGCACTGCAAAACTTGTTCGACGACAAAAGCGACGCGAAAAAGAAGAAAAAAGCGGCGTCGGCTGCGGCATCCGCGAAAGACAAAGCTGCGCCAAAGGAGACAACGATGACAAAATCAGCCGCGCCGCCGGCGAAGAAAGCGAGCGATGCTGGCGCGGCAGATACCGCAACGGCCAAACGAAAACGAGAAAAAGAAGAGACGCTGCCGATACCGACGGTAGACTCGGTACCAAGGAAGACGGCGACAAAACCCAAGTCAAGAGCTGCAGCTGCACTCGCGGAAAAAATGAAAGGGAAGAAGAAAGCGCCGCCTCCTTCAAAAGAGAAACCGGCGCCTCGCGCTACGCGAGCGACTCGAGCCAGCGACGCAAAGAAGTTCGTCAGATAGAATGTAAAACATACTGTTATATTAATAAACAAAATTTGCTCTTTTATAAATTCAATGTACTAATTACACTTCATTACCGTCATCATTCTTATTTACAAACACATATTATTTTTATATCAAGTGTGTACTACGGGTGACCTTTTCAATTTTACTTTTTACTCGAAAGCCTCGCGAGCGAGTTTGGCGATTTCGCCATCGCTCTTACCCTCCCTCACTGCTTCGATCAACTTATTCTGTCTCATGTTGAAAAACATCGCCTTCACCGCGTTTTTCAACGCCGGATGAAACTCTTCCCCCTTTAAAATTTCCTCCGGCGTCTTCCACGCGTACCCGTCGTACTCCGTGTTCACCATCTCGACGTTGGCTTTCTCCTCGTCCGTAATGGTCGCCGTGGATACCACAATCACATCTCCGGTGCCATTCTCGCTCGGCGCTTGTTTTCTCTTCGCCCACACGTGCGTGGACGTGTGCACGACTTCAAATCTCTCCTCTTTGATATCTATTTTACATTCCCTTCTCACGTTTATCCTCGCCGCTTGGAACACCGAGTCGCCCACTTTAATCCTCCCACCGATAAACCACGGCCCGTTCGCGGCGGGTTCCACGTTCCTGTACCCGATGAGAATCCTACCTTCGGAATCTCGCAACAACACGTCCGCGCACCCTTTCACGATGCAATCTAAAGCGCGAGCGTACTCCTCGTCTTCTAAAAACGTGGAATTTTTCGCGTACTCTCCCGTCTCGTAGTGCGCGTGCAGACTCGAGCGATGCGCGCCGGAATAATACGACATCGTCGTTCGCGCGCGAGAAGAAGAAGATAATTTGTTCTCTCCTTTTTCACCACCACCACCCGCGGTGGTCGTGGTACCTTCGGTCGCTTGTTGCTTCATAGAGACTAAAACAACGAAGAAGCTGTGTGTTTCGGAGACGTGCGTGTGTTCCCCACGTTATATGTATAGTGTTGTTGGTCTCCCTTTCTTATTTATTATTGGCTGCTTTTTCCTCTTCTCTCTCTCTGCGAAAAAAATGTATCAAAACCGAAACCTCTCGAGCGCCGCGCGAGTTTTAATTAATGGGAGCAAAGTAGAGATTTGAGAGCTTTTCTCTCTCTCGTTTTGTCTCTTTACCTCTCTCTCCATTATTTTTTTCGTTACGTACGAGAGAGAGAGAGAGAGAGAGAGAGAGAGAGAAGAGCGCGCTGCTCGCCGCGTGCACTCACTACTAACTGCTCTTTGAGGAAACACACTTACACACACACACAGAGAGAGCTTCTCGTCGTCGTTGTTTATATCGAAAGGTAGCCGAGCCTTCCGCGCTCTTTTCTTTTTGATTCAGGGAGAGAAAAAACCGCCGCCAG
>Ga0181599_1000057_pt1 | contig 91898 bp, 74 predicted proteins | sample 041ome_3_FD_148658 | JGI IMG/M metagenome (GOLD analysis project Ga0181599, IMG submission 148658) | Coastal salt marsh microbial communities from the Groves Creek Marsh, Skidaway Island, Georgia - 041405US metaG (spades assembly) | ecosystem: Environmental > Aquatic > Marine > Intertidal zone >...
TTGTATGCTAAATCACGGAAGAACGTCTTCTCTCTCTCTCTCGTGTAAGTGTGCTCGCGGAGTGATGATGATAAAAGTGCCCCTCGGTATATGTTTTTCTTTTTCAGGCTTGTCTTGCTTTTTTCGCCTTTTTCTAATTTTTGCTCTCGTCTCTCTCTTCTTCTCTCTCGTCTGTCTCTCTTCAGAAATTTTCTGGCTCCATCCTTCTCACGCACACGCCCAACTCATTTTTATTTAAAGGGAGTTTGTTGTGCGGACGAGAGAGAGAGAGAGAGAACCTTGTTCTTCTTCTTCTTCTTCTTCTTCTTCTATTTCTTCTTCTTCCTCGCGTCGTCGTCGTTTCGGTTACCGGGATAAAAGCAACGACACAGAACGAGAGAGAGAGAGAGAATTAAAAAATGATCGAAGAAGCGCAAAGAGAGGAGGAGGAGAAGAAGAAAACAGTTCCTTCTGCTTCTCCTTTCGATGGTAACGCTACCGCGATAGAGACAGAAGAAAAAGAAAAGAACGAAGAAGAAGAAGAAGAAGAAGACTACTCGACGTTGGAGGAAGTGACGAAAGAACTCTCGTTGAACCAACGACCGGCGTGGTTCGACCCGCAAGTGTTTGAGAAGGATGATTTTAATCCAGACGTTTACATCGACGAGATGTCTCCGTTCGTCGCGCCGGAAGATTTAGCCGTGGAGGTGGAAAAGTACGCGGACGACTTGCAGAACAAGTTGGTGGAAATGGTCAATCGAGATTATAAGGATTTTGTGGCCCTCACGACGGATTTAGTGGACGTGGACGCGTACGTGAAGGAAATAAAAGAACCTTTGGAAGTTTTAAAAGGTCAAGTGGAAGACGCGCGGGAAGTCGTGAAGCAAGAGTTGGAGAAGTTGCAAAACGCGTTGGATAGGAGAGACGAGTTGGCGAGGGAGAGAGAATCGCTCGAGTTGATCATGGAAGCGACGACGGTGTGCAGTAAAGTGGAACGGTTGTTGGAGGAGTTCAGAACGTCTGGGGACGGAGACGAAAACGGCAAGAAGAAGAGTAGTAAGTTAACTAGTACTAAAGCGGAATTTGTAGCAGGAGATGGATCGGAAGAGCAAGAAGGAATCGAGGATGATGGGGACGAAAGTAGCGTTCTGGTGTCAACCAACGTGGACATCGATATGGACTTGGATGGGGAAGGATTAGAATTCTTGCGCCCATCAAAGACGTTTTTAGCCTCGGCGGAGAGAGCGGAAAGAAACGCGTCGTCCTCGGACAATAATGCTTCGGCGGACGAAAATAGCGCGTTATCGCCTAGAAAAGGAGATGCCTCTTCGGATGCGACGACGAGTAGTAGTAATAATGATAGAAGTGACGGACATAATTCTGCGGAAGAGAGAGCGCGGATTTTGTCCCGCGTCGCCGGCGAGGTGAACAGATTAAAGTTCTTCCTCTCTCAAGGTAAAGATTCCCAACAAGTCAAGGCACTCGGCGACAGAGTAAAGAGCTGCGACGAGACATTATTGAAAGAACTCAACGGTGCATTCGCGGCTGCATTGTTAGACGCGAGCGAAGAGAGCAAAAAAGCTGGCATCTCTGCGACAAAATTGAAGTCGGCTGCGTCTGTAAAGTTTCTTTTGGAAGCGTACCAATCCGTTGGACGCGCTAGCGATGCCGAGAAAACAGTCAAGAATACTTTGGTGAAACCAGTCGTGTCTGCTGTTACCGATAGCGCTCCAGCACCGGCTGGCATCGGTGCTCGCGAGGACGTTTCGGGAATCTTGAAGAATTGTTCAGAAAAAGCCATCGAGGCGGTGTCTTTTCTTCTGGATATCGCAAAGGATCTTTCATCGTCGGAATCGTCGTGTGATTTCTTAGGCGGCTCTGTTTTAGCTGAAATTGACTCGCAATTGCACGAAAAGCGACCGAGTTCTTTCTCCCCGGGCGTACCCGAGGCATTCATCTCGAACTACGCTGCTTCGATGGCGTTCATCGACGACTTGCAAGCGAAAGCAGAGACGATATCGCAGATCGCCGCAGAGAAGTTCTTCGATTCAGACGCTTTACGTACGTTTCATAAACGATGGAATTTGAGCGTATACTTTACGCTTCGCTTCCAAGAGATTGCCGGTGACGTAGACGCGACGCTCACGAGACCAGGACTGGAAAGAGTACAAAAAGGAGACGCAACAACGCCAACGGCGAAGTCACCAAAGAAAGACGGGACCCCAAAGTCTCCGAAATCTCCCAAAAAGCAACAAGAAAAACAAGAAATTAACGACGTTCCTGGAGTATTTTCTCTTACTGCTTCCGACGCTGCGTTCCGAAGCGCCCTGCGATGTTTTGACGACGACGTATACGTACCTGCTCAAGCGGACAAGTTTGTTCGTCTGGCGGCGCAAATCGTGTCCCGATATCGCGCTTGGGTTTCAGCTGGAACTGAATACTTGGAAGAAACTGCGCTAATTAATGCTGCCGCGGAGAAGAGTGAAAATACTTCGGATGATGCGGGTGGTTCCTCTTCGGTGGCTACAGCAGCGAGACGAACGACGAGTTCGAACACGTGGGGTGCCACAGCTGGTTGCGAAGAACTCGCCACGGTTCGTTCCGAGGTAGAATTATTCTCTAAAAAAGTAAAGGAAGAGCTTGTTAAAGTTGCGGCAAAGAAAGTTGGTAGTGCCATTAAGGTCCCCGAAGATCGCGAAGCCGCTACAAATGCAACGAGTCAGTGTCTAGAACTTGGCGCGGTTACCCTTGATGAATTCCTGCCGAAAATTACATCCGCCATTGCACTCGTAGTGACCGAACGATGCACCGAGGCGTTGAAGCAACTAAAAGGCATCACAGCAACGTTTCGAATGACAAACAAACCAACTCCGACCAAGCACTCGCACTTTGTGCCGATGCTACTTCAACCACTTTCGAAATTCTGTGAAGAGTCGCAAAGAACGAGACGTCTGTCACCCATAGCCGCGAAAGATTTGACAAGAGAAGTCTGCGAAGGCGTGACGAAGAAATATGCCGAAATGGCGAGCGATTTAGTCGCTACTGTCCTCAAAACTGAAGCGAGTTTGAACCGCTTAAAAGATAGGCAAGGCAAAGGTACCACAGCTGCATCTGATGCAACGAAGGCGGGCGGCAAATTGAGCGACACGGATAAAATCTTCAAGCAGTTGCATCTCGATGTCGCTGAGTACGCGTCGCGATTAATTTCCGTAAACGTGCAACCGAGCTCACTCGAAGCGTTTCCCGCGCTTTGGAAAGCGTTAGCTCCCGAGGGTGAACCGATACCGGCATGATGCAACAAAACAACTATGTAAGTTTATTAGAATTAATATTGCAATCTATAAATTATATCTTTACAATCTATTGTTCATATCGCTCTGCTTTTTTTCGCATACGTTCGACTCATCACTTCAATTGGGTACCTCCACTCGACTTTATCGCTACCGACGTTGAATTCAAATCGAAGCACCCAGGCCAGCTCTATTTTTGTGGTTCGAAACGATCCTGGAGCTTCTAACGGAACCGACGCGGAGAAGAACGTTCGACGAATGTGCTCTACGCACCTTTCAGAGCCTTCCGCCCATATCTTCCGCAGGACTGGCAACTTTGAAGAATCAGCAGCTCCACTACTATTGCTATTGCTATTACCGCTACCACCACCTTCAATACTACTCAACGCAATCTCCTCCGTTTCCAAAGTCCACGAATATGATTGCACAGGCATAGTCTCCATACTTTCTGGCTTTGTGTTTTCAAAATCAAACACGCCGGAGACCAACTCCCCGCACGCAACAACCGGTAATGGGTTCGCCGGCGTTATCTTACACACAAACTTATTCCCTGTCGTAATTGCGTACGTTCTCTGTTGCGAACTTTGCATTCTCGACATCTCGAGGAACTCTCTCAAGTTTTCGTCCGCGTCGCCGCCTTGCAACGTTGCCTGACGCAATTCTAAATCCAAAAAATCTTCTCCCCAGGTATCTCTGTCCGACCAAGACGGTAAAATACCTCTTGGGGTAACCGGCCCACTTGCGGCAGCTAGATTACTATTGCTATTATTATTACTACTACTGGATCCACCACCATTACGACTGCCGCTGCTATTAAAACTCTCGCTTATTCTCAAATCCTCGAATCGAGGCGTCCCGCTCAAGCTTTTCGGTGGCTTCGGTCCCGCGTGCACTTTCAAAGGCATTTCAATCACGACCGGTTCTGCCTCTCCTCTCAATTTGCACGAAAAGATCACGGAATAATAATATCGGCAAATCTGACCTCTGTACGTCGGCGGTAAGCCGGGCGGTATTTGAATCGTAAACTTCAAAACGTGTCGTTCGTTCGGTTGTAAGAGGACGTTTTCCAGCACGCTCCCAGGTGGTGAACGCGCGATGAATCGTTCGCCAGTTTTCAACGAGTTTTGCATCCTCATCGCGTTACCACCGCTCCCGTTACTCGTCGGTTGCACCCAAACCGGGTCTAAGCGTTCAATCCCGCGCCATTCGACTTCGACGGTTTCCACGAACGGGTACGCGTCGTTCCCAAAGTCGTTGTTGTTAACGTTGTTGTTGCTGTTAGGTGATTGGTGATTGCGAGTGGCACGCGCGGCGAAGCGAGAATACTCACGATCGTACGCGTCGCCGAGAGAGACGACTAATTTTACGACGGACTCTTTTCCCGGAGTCACTCGCGCGCGATCGCCAAGGTCCGCGTATAGCTTTACTTTCGACGATGAAGAAGCCATTTTTTAACGCGAAAGAGGTGCACGTTTTTGAAAAATTGAAAGAATTCGCGCGACAAGTTATTGGGGACAAATCAGTGTGAAGCGACTAAAGCGCCACCTATAAAGCTATCTATCTATCTGTCTATCTATTCTTACTGTTAATACTACTACTACTACGCGCTTTTACACTAGATCCGCCCAACCGTTGGACGGCGCGTCGTTATCGTCGTCTTCGCTTTCTTTCTCTTCTTGTTCTTCTTCGTCTTCCGCGTCTAACGCAGGATTGTCTTCCTCAAGTTTATCTGACTCCGCGCCGTCAACGTCGTCGCTGTCGTCGTCTCCTCCGCCACTTCCTTCTTCAGAGGAAGACGATGATGCCGTTTTGGGAAACACATTGTTGCGGAAATGCAAGTTGCCACAGTCCATGTTCGTTTCTTCTCCGTCGTCGCAGTAGACTACCTTTTGTTCTCTCGCCAACACTCTGAAAATTGCCACTTCTACGTCCATGCCGGTGCTCACGATTTCCCTCGTCGGCGGATAGCGACCTTTGCCGGAATCAAAATATCTGTATTTTTCCAGTTTTGACCCATCTGAGTGCGTTCGACCGAATCCATAAAGTGAGACCCGATCACAAACTTGCATCAACGCGAAAGCGGCGACGAATCCAACCGACGGTTGCGTGCCTTTCGTCTTCAAAGTAAAACCCATCTTCTCGAGCTTCCACCTGTACAGTTGGAAGAAATCTCTCGCTGCCGCTTCCATTCTCGGCGTGACAACGATTAATTGCACATCTGTTCGTCGCCATTTTTCTCTCAGCGCTTGAGCCAGTCCAACGGATTGCAGCGTGATACCTTTTGTCGCGCCGGTTAGAATTAAATTCGCCCCCCACTCCAACGGCAAATCCGCCGGCGACAACCCGCCTTTTTCTGGAAGCGAATATTTGTGGATCCATGGTTTCGACAAGGCTCTAAAATTGGACCGTTCTCCGACATCCTTCGTTTCCGTGTGCTTATTCCTACTGCTACTTTTCAACGACGAATCCGCTGGCGCTTGGTTCAATCGCACGACTGAATCGTGCGACTCAATCGCGCTCGCAAAATTCCTGCCCACCACGTTCCCGCTCGATCCGACTAAAGCGCAACTCGAATCCGATAACTTTGAATCCACATCTTTAAATCTCAACTTGATCGCATCAAAATCAGCCGCTAAATACCTCTTTGGCAACGTATCGAATCGAAATTTTTTGGCGTTTGATTGCGTAATAAACGCGTCGCGTAGGTGTAATCCCGTAGGTAAAATTTTCGGATCTATTTCTATCCGCGGAAGCGCGTCCAACGCAACTTTCACGTCGAGAAGCGTTCCTTTGATGGTTTCGTCCACGTCAGGTTCGGTGAGATTATACATTCGTCTATATATTCCTCCATCCGAAGCTCTTTGCTCGTTGTTATTAGCGTTTGAACTACTACTACTACTACTACTACTACTGCTACTTCCAGATTTTTTACCACCGCTAGGGGACGACGACGAAGAAGCTCGTCGCGGCGTTGTCGTCGTCTGAGGCCTCGCCCTCCCTTCGCTATCTCTCTCGCGCTGCGGCGCCAAAGAAGAAGAAGAAGAAGGTGCCATCTTCATCGCTCGTTCCGTCGCGATAACTCCGTCGTTCACGTCGCTCAACAAGAAATTCGGCAGCGCGAACAGGAACAAAGAAAGCGCGAATAACGAAAGCGTGAGTAAAGTGTCTCTCGAACGTAAATGTTTGACGAACTGATTCGAGGAAGAAGAAGAAGAGGAGGAGGACGATAAAGTCGGCTGTTTCGGAGAGAAGAGTCTGCCTCTCATCTCTTTCTTTCTTTTCTTTCTTTCGTCTCTCTCTCTCTCTCTCTCTCTTTCCTCGACTCTTTCGTTCTCTTCTTCTTGTCGTAGCGTGTTTATATCTGTCGTATCCGTTTTTTTCCCGTCCGAGTTTTGAATAAAAAAGTGAATAAAAAAATCTTTCGTTGTTCTTTCTTCAAACTCTCTCTCTTCTATGATTCCTAAATAAGCGCAGATAATACATACACATACATACATATACACACACAATGCGCGCATTTATTGCTCTTTCGTCTTCTTCGTTCACCACGCTCTGGTCGAAAGATGCCACCAAGGCTCTCGCTGTTTCTTCTTCTTCTTCTTCTTCTTCGAGAAGAATGAGAGCACCATCGCCGCTTGGCTTCAAAACAACAACAACACGAAGGAGAATGGAAATCCGCGCGGGAAAGATCGAAGACGGCTCGTCGAACGCGAATAAAATATCAAATACCAACAAGAAGAATTTCATCAACATTCAACCGAAGAAACCATACAACGATACCGATAACAAGAGACCGTGGTACATCGATGAGAACGGGAAAGCGAATGGAATAGTCGTGATTGTTGTGTTTTTACTCTCGCAAGTGTTCATAGGCACGGTCTTGCAGCCACTCGCGGTGTTCATCAATCAACTGTGGGAACCCATCGTGGGTGGGAATTTGTACGTAGATAACATATACTAGAGAATGGAGAAAGAGAGAAAGAGAGAGAGAGAGAGAGATTGATGATACGCGTAAAATATAGTATAAAAGTTAGTTAGTATACGCAGTTTTCAGTCTCTCTCACACACAAACAAAACACTCTTTTCTTTCCCCACAGAAGAAAACTCCATCACTTCAAACTTTTAACGCACACACACGCATAAAAAGGAAATGACCCATAATGCTGCTGTCACGCGCATCGTTCGCGAAGATGGACGCTTGTTGGACACGCTTCGCGAGCAGCGCTCGGTGTTGAACACCATCACTCGATCGACGTCGTCGTGCGAGTGGCACTCGGACGAGACGAAAGCGTTGGCGTCGATTCAAGGCCCGAGAGAACTCCAATTCTCCTCGTTAGCGCAGAGTAAAGAAGACGGGGAGAGGTTGGTGGTGGAGTGTTACTGCAAGTTACTCCCGCCGGATTCGCGGTTTGCTACTTCTTCTTGTTGTCGCGAGGACGGTGGTGGTGAGTTTGACGCGATGAAGGAGGAAAGAGAGAAGGAAAAAACGATGGAACAGTTTGTGAAATCCTGCGCTATGGCGGCGATTGAGTTGGAGAAAAACGCCTCGTTCGGTCTCATCGTGAGCGTGCAAGAGCTGAAAAACGACGGGAGTTTTCTCTCGAGCGCGCTAAACGCGGTTGGATTAGCGCTAATTTTGTCTGGAATCGAAACGAAAGGATGGATGTGCAGCTCGACCGCGTGTTTGATGAAAGTAGATGACGAGAAAGAGGAATACGCGCTTGCGCTCGACCCGACAAGAGAGGAAGAGGCAAAAGCGAAGGCGACGATCACGTGCGCGTTTTTAATCAACGAAGAAACGGAAGATAAAACAATACTACTTGGGACTAAGATGCGGGGGAAAATGACTGAGACGGAAGTATTTGAATGCGTGGCGTTGTGTAGAGACGCGGCAACAAGCGTGTGTACGTACTTTGATCGGGTGTTGACGCTTCGCGAGAGAGAGTTTGAAGAGAGATACCAAATCACCGATAAGAACGTAGAAAAGTGGAAGAAGATGATGATGGAGATGGCGAAGGAGGCGGTTTGAATGGGTAGACTTATATAGATTGTATCGTTGATAGTTTTATAGTAGGTAGTTAGTTTGGTATGACACAATTGAATATTAAATTTGTTTTTTTGTATATTACGTTCCGCAAGGAATGAATGAGAATTTCTTCTCCTTCTTTCTCTCTCTTTGTCTCTCTCTCTCTTATCATATGCCGTAAACAGTTTCGTTTTTACGCGTGGTAGCCCAAATCGCCGTGCGGGTTGGCTATCTGCATTTGTTCCACTGGCGCGGCCTGTGGCGTTCCAATCTCTACCGCATGCCGCGAGTTACCTTTCGCCATTTCTCTCACCTGTTTATCTCTTTTCTTCTTCTCTTCGACTTGACGTTTTACATCTCGCACGCGTTGCAATAACTCTGGATTCATGTAACTAACTCGAAATGTAAACCCTGGAGGTCGACTCGCGGCCAAGGTCAAGTTACGCCACTTGTCCTTCAAATCCACCCCAGTTCTTTCTGATTGCCCGAACGATTGCGTTAAAATCTCCGACCACTTTCCTAAGCCGTACGCGGCAACGCCATCGATCAACGCTTTTACCTCTTCTTCGGTAAATCTTTCGCGATCTTTTGCTTTGCCGTCGGCGTAGCGATACGGTTTCTTTTGTTGCGATTTCACGTTATCTTCTGGGTCCATGTCGTCGATGATGTCGACCTCTACGCCTACTTTACGTAAGGCAAGCGCCACCTCCTCTTGCGTCATGTCTCGCTCGTCTGAAAGATACGCGCCTTCTTTTTCTAAATCCCCTTTTAACGTTAAAATCACTTGAAGATTGTTTTTTATCCCAGCTTGCCTGCAGGTCATGGACCTCTTCAACACGTTCGCACCCATGGTCAAAATCATATCGTTCAGAGCCAACTTCCCGCCCGTCCTGTCCGATATCTTCTTCTTCAAATCGGAAATCGTCGCTTCCTTTTCAATTTCTAATTGCAACGGAATATTAATTTTTTCTTCGTCTTTACGCATCCTACACATCACGGAGAATAGGTACTTTTTGTTCGCGTCGTTAGTCTCGTCCTCTGGAGAGAAAGCGTACGGGTCTACCGGTATATCGTTGCGTGCCGCGATGGGTTGTTGCGGGCGAGCGACGAGTGCTTGTTGCTTGACTTGGATTTGCTGCTTATTTTCTTCTTCTTTTTCTTCTTCGTTATCGACATCGGCCGTGGTGGGTAGTCCTTTCTTCGGCGCTTTCTTTGGAGGCGCTTTCTTCGCGACCACCTGTTGTATTTTTTGTTAAGTTGTGTCGTTGCGAAGACGGAGAGAGAGAGAGAAAGAAAGAAGTCGTGTGAGTTTTTTGTCTCTTTATGTTCGCGAGTGTATTTGTTCTCGCGCGAGACGCGGCGACTTTGAAACGAAAAAGAGGAAGAAGAAGAAGAAGAAGAAGAAAACTCGTTCGTTTGTTTGTTCGTTCGCTCTCGTTCGACGACGAGAACAAACAAAACATAGACGAGGAGAAACAAGCGACGAAAATTTTGGCGCCCAAAAAAAAAAACGAGGGGGGTGCCAATTCAAAAAAATTTTCTCCTCGGAGACGGAGCGATACGTTTCTCTCTTTCTCTGTTCTTACCTTGCCTTTGGGCGGCGCTTTCTTAGCCTTTACGACACCTGCGAGAGCGGAGAGAGAAGAAGAGAGAATCAAATTTTGTCAGTCTTTGTGTTTCGGAAAAAAGTTTTGACGACGACGTCGCGCAGCGCGGACGCGCACACATCCGAAAAGAGAATTCAAATTCTTCGAGAGAGCGCTTTTAACTCGTGTATACAAGCGACGAACCGCACACACGCGGAGCTTCTCTAAACTAATTCTCTCACACACACACGCTGCGCGTGAGACGCGCGAGAGGGTGCGAAACGCCTCACCTTTTTTCTTCTTCGGAGCCATCGGATTTCTCTTCGGGCCCGGACGGACACAGTTCGTTATATATTCTGATGCAAACTTGGAAGATCGAATGGGGTTTAGCGCAGGGTTTAGCGGGTTCAAGGCGGGGTATAAAACCCTAAACAACTTTTCAACGAAGTGCAAAGTAACAAACTTCGTTCCACAAAAAAAAAGAAGTTCACACTAACACACACTAACACACACACACGCGCGCGCGCACACACACGAGCGATAAAGCGGACGCGTTTTAGAAGCACAAGAACTTTCTCCTCCTCTTTCTCCTCCCCCTTCCTCTCTTATTTCAGTTCTTCTTCTTCTTCTTCTCGACTCGCATTGACCGTGGGTAAATCGCGAGGAGCTCGATCAATCCGCGCATCAACGAGAGTGAGGGAGTTTTTTTTATTCGTAGAAGTGCTACGTAGAGTAATATTCGTCATTTAAAGAGGAGGAAAGAAGAGAAGCATGAACATTCAGATCGAAGATATTCTCGGGCAAACGTCCAACGCGTCTTCGATCCATCCAAACTCGGATTCCAAACCAAACTTGTTGAGATGTAAAACCAAAATTGTTTGCACGTTGGGACCGAAATCGAGAGAATTGCACGTGCTGGAGGAACTTTTGCGAAGCGGCATGTCCGTCGCGCGATTTAATTTTTCGCACGGGTCGCACGAGTACCACCAAGAAACGTTGGACGTTTTGAGACAAGCGTGCGCGAACACTCGGCTAATGTGTGCGGTTTTATTAGACACGAAAGGACCGGAAATTCGAACCGGGATGTTGGAGAACTCAAAGCCGGTGTTGTTGACCGCTGGGAGGCAAGTGACGTTGACAACAGATTACAGCGCGCTCGGGAACGAAAATACGATCGCGTTGTCGTATAAGAAATTAGCCGAAGACGTTGTTCCTGGGGCACAGATTTTAATCGGCGACGGATCGATCGTTTTGGAGGTGATTTCCTGTGACGTCGCGAATGGAACTGTGCAAGCGATGTGCACAAACACGGCGACGCTCGGGGAGAGAAAGAATGTGAATTTACCCGGAGTAGTTGTTGACTTGCCGACGATCACGGAGAAAGATCGCATAGATATCGTAGAGTGGGGAATGAAGAATAAGGTGGATTTTATTGCGGCAAGTTTTGTCAGGAAGGGCTCGGACGTGAGAAACATTCGGGAGGTGTTGGGCGAGGAAGGGAGAGAGATTCAAATCATCTCCAAAGTTGAAAACCAGGAAGGTTTAGTAAATTTTGACGATATTTTAGCCGCCTCGGACGCGATTATGGTCGCCAGAGGTGATTTAGGCATGGAAATTCCTACCGAGAAGATTTTCTTGGCGCAGAAATTGATGATTGAAAAGTGCAACGCGGCTGGGAAACCAGTCGTTACGGCGACGCAGATGTTAGAATCGATGGTTCAAAATCCGAGACCGACGAGAGCGGAAGCTACCGATGTCGCGAACGCGGTTTTAGATGGCACTGATTGTGTTATGTTGTCTGGAGAAACCGCGGCGGGAAATTACCCCGTAGATGCGGTCAAAGTCATGTCGAAAATTTGTAACGAAGCCGAGGCATCCATTGACCATTACGTCTTGTTCAAAGCTATTTTAGCGCAAGTGGAAAAACCGATGATGCCGTTAGAATCTTTGGCTTCATCCGCGGTTCGCACGGCGCAAAAAGTTCGAGCGGCTTTGATTGTAGTTTTGACGCACGGAGGGAGCACGGCAAGGCTCGTAGCAAAGTACAGACCGAAAGTGCCGGTGTTGACCGTCTTTGTGCCAACACTGACGACGGATTCTTTGACGTGGACGTGTTCGGGCGAGACACCAGCAAAGCAAGCGCAACTGACGAGAGGTTTGATTCCACTCTTGGCAGAGGGTTCCGCTCGTGCGACAGATACGGACACGACGGATGAAATATTATCCGCGGCTGTATCATACGCGAAAGTCGCCGGATACTGCGAGAAAGGGGACGCTATCGTCGCGTTGCATAGAATCGGGAATGCGTCTGTGATTAAAATCCTTAATGTTGGTGAGTAAAACTCACTGCGCGCACGTGAGAAGAAGTAAAAAAGATACATATACATGATCATCTCTTGTTGTAAAAACAATACAAATCTACTAATAATACACACACACAACTCCTACAAATATCTATGCGGCGCAAACTAATCTACTTTCTTGAATACATCTTCCATCGGAAACGCGAAATTTTCGAGCTCCACTTTCTCTCTCGAAAGTGCCAACGGGTTCGCACACAACGACGAGTCTCTCACGTTCAACGTCTCCCTTAAAAACTTCCCAAAACTTCGTCTCTTCTTACCTCCGGCTCTGGCGCTTTTACTCGCGTTGCCGTCTTCCTCTTTCACCATCTCTGAAAACCGCCTTGCGAACACTCTCGTCGTGACGAGAAACCACATTGAACCAAACGTCAGTCCAATCGCGGCACCGGCGACGACTTGTTCGATCGTGTGGTACCCTAACTCGACTCTAGAATACCCCACGAGTATTGCTATCGGAACAGTCATCAGAGAAAGCGAGGCAGATAACGCGTCTAGTCTCGCTTTTTCTCCTCCTTCTTGACATTGATATTTCTTTACGTGTTTCCATCTCCTCAGCAACACTAAAACCGAGACCGCGCTGTTAAAAAACGCCAACTGCGCGTGCGAACTGGGCATCCCGTGCGTGTCGCAGAAATCCACTCTCTCGCACGATTTCGGTCTCTCCTCTTTGATGAGATGCTTCAACCACTGCGCCAAGCACTCGTTTAAGAATATCCCAACCGTCAACGCAAAGTCGAACAGTTCTCGTTGGGAGAGGAAATGCGCGATGGAATACGCCACGGTGAAGATTGGCGACAGAGAAGCGATGGCTAAGAATTTGCCCTTGTTGAATAGCATCATCGAACTCTTCTTCGATTCCAGTATTATCGGGTATCTCACGTACGTCAACGAGAACGGTTTCGTTGTTGTTTTCATACCGCGTTTCCCTTTTTTGTTGATGTATGTTGTTGTTGTTGTTGTTTGTTCTTCGCGCTCTCTTCTTCCCCTAAAAAATAATGCAGTTAAATTATTGTTGACGCGTCAGAGAGAGTACAACTCGTAAAAAGGGGAAAAAACGCTTCATTCACCCCTCCTCACAGAAAAAGAATATCTACTCGTACGTAACATAATAAAAATCATCGACTCACCGGAACAACCCATCGCTTCGTTACCGAAGAATTTCTCCTCCTCTTCTCTGTCCTCGCTGACGAAACGTACGAGACGAAATTCGTCGTCGTCGCCGTCGTTTGTATCTCTGGAGATTATTGGACGAACGAGGAAAGCGTTGTCTTCTTCCGAGAAGACGACGATGCGGAGTGATACTAACAACGGCAACAGCAACAACGTGTTGAGTGCGATGAACGAGCGATATCGCGTGGCGTTTGATGTCGCGCTTCTTTTGGTTTTATTGTCCATCGGCTTCGCATTGGAGTTTGCCGAGCCGTACGAAAAGTTCTTAAACCCAAGTTTATTGTATAGACTGAGATATCCGATGAAACCGAACGCGGTGCCTACGGCACTGTTGCCATTTTTAAGCATAGCGTTCCCATTATTGTGCATTTTTCTGTGCTCGAAAATGGATAAATCAGGGAGAAGAGGGAGAGGCACGGCGGCGAGTTTGGGATTGCTGCTATCCGTCGCCTTATCGTTTGTTTTTGTGAACAGCGTCAAACAGGCGTGCGGGAACTATAGACCGGATTTCGCGGCGAGATGTTGGGGTAGCGCGGACGCCGAACCGGTTTGGAAAGAGTACGGTAAGCCAGAATGTGGAAATTTGGAGAACGAGAGCTTATTGAACGACGTGAGGCAAGGACGGCGCTCATTTCCGAGCGGCCACACGAGTATGAGCTTCTCTGGATTGTTTTATCTGAGCCTGTATTTAATGTATTACTTAAAATGTTTTATTAGCCATTCTTGTAGAAACACCACGGAGCGAACGGAGGCTTTCGTTTGGAAAGTTTTGATTAGCTTAGCGCCACTTTCTGTGGCTGTAGGAGTCGCCATCACGCGAATTCGCGACATGTGGCATCATCCGGAGGATGTAATCGTCGGATCTTTGCTCGGCGCTGGAACGTCAGTGTTTGCTTTCTCGCTGCAAGGATTTAGCGTCTTTGCAGACATGAACACGATGTTAAATCCGTCCAAATATCAAAGGTTGAACGCCGAGGGAGTCAACGACGCCTCCCTCGAGGATGACAACGATGAAGACGAACGTGCAAACATGGCGGTTCGTCCAAGTTCTATGTTAAATTTGAACGAAATGTGATGATGGCACAAATGATAGATAATTCTTTCATCAGCGAGCGAGCTACTATTATTACAATGGCTGCTATGTATTTAAATCGATTGGTAGTACTTTGATTTTCTTTCCGTCCTCGTTTGGATCTTGAAAACACACATCCATCTCTCCAAAGTTCATTGCCAATGAAAATCGTTCTCGATGCGAAGGTACGACTCCGTGCAACAAATTGGGTTCGAACAAGACAAGCTTTCCTCGTTGAGGTCGCACAATAACGTACTCACACCAATCGCCCACGGTCTCGTTCTTCCGTGTTGCGGCCGAAGCCGTTCGTAAGAGCAAATCACCAGGCTTCGGTTTCTTTGCCTCTCTCCATTCCGCATCCACGTCGGCTTCGTAGTCGTCGAAGTAAAACACCCCGCTAAGCTTTGCTCCCACGTGGTTATGTAAACCGTTGCTATTATTAGTGCTCAGTTTGTTTATCCAAGCTGTAGTCAATGGAAATCGACGACTTAAAGCCGGGAACGATTCTACGTGCACTCCCACAAAACGCAGGAACTGACCGAGACATTTATTCAGCTCTTCCTTCTCTAAAAGTCTGTGCATAAAATCTGGCGTGGAGTGGTAACCACCGTCTTCGTTCGATACTCGAATGCCTTTTCGTGTCGTGACTTCTTCTTTTGAGCGACTGCGCAGCGCTTCTTTTGTTTTGTCCAGAAGCTCTTCCGCCATTTTAACTGTTTTCACATTCCACTGATACCCGAACTCGTTGGCTGATATGTCATCGACCGGAAACGTCCTCAGTACAATCTCGCCTTTATCTTCATCAATCGCCGTTTCATTTTCTTTCGATCTCGCTTGTCTGTACTCTTTGAAAGGACCGAGAATCTGTCTCAGAGGCACATCATCAAACATTTTTTTTAAAGGACAAGTGGATTGTGTGTTGTGCGTACTTGTGGTACTGGAGAAAGAAAAAAACTCTTCTCTTACAAAATTCGACGAGTGCGCCACAGATTGATACTACTCCGTCACTGAATTGTTTATTTTTGTATAGTTGTACTTAGATATATATTATTACGTTACCCGTGTATTGTTTTTACTTGGTGTTAGCCTATGATGACGTGTGTGTTAGCTTGATATAATGCTCAATTGATGCTTTTTCATTTCTTTGCTGCAGGCGGCGCTTCGGCAGGGGCGCCCCGCTTCTTTTGATATTTTTCCAATTCCGCCGCAGCTTTCGCTGCTCTCTCTTCATCTTTACTACGATATTCTTTGACCTGTTCTTTCAGCGTTTCGGAAGCAGATTCCAACGTTTGCTTTCTCTCGACTAAGTCGAAGCACTCGATGATATCGCCTTCCTTGAAATCGGGCCACTCCGGATCGGCGCCGATGCCACACTCTTCGCCTGAATCGACTTTCTTCACCGCATCTTTAAATCTACGCAAAGAACCAACTTTACCGTTATACACTTCTTTTCTGTTCTGTCCTCGCACAACTCGCATGAAGGTTCCCTTTTTAATGACACCTTCGAGAACTAACGAACCTGCAACTTTAGCGGAACCACCGCCAAAGACCGCTTTCACTTCCGCCTTGCCAACCGGAACTTCATCCTTTACTTCGGACAATTTACCTTCCATGGCGTCTCGTATTTCATCAATCAATCCATAAATAACATCGTAGGATCTTATTTCAACACCTGCGCGTTTAGCAACATCCGAGACCCGATCAGAGGCTGGCGTGTTGAATGCGAGGATGATGCCGCCAGACGCGGCGGCTAAATCAACGTCAGACTCGGACACTTCGCCCACAGAAGACATGAGAAATCTCAATTGGACGCGATCTTGAGGTAATTGCATTAAGGCAGCTTTAATTGCTTCCGTCGAACCAGAGACATCCGCTTTAAGAATCAAGTTGATCGTTTGCAAATCATCCTCTGCGATGCCGGAAATGTTCGTCAAACTCGCAACATTACCAGCGACGGCACCAAGACGAGAAGATCTCGCTTCTTCCGTGGCTTTTTCAGCTCTTTCTCTCGCTTCTTGTTCGGACTCACAGACAGCGAACTCGTCTCCTGCAACAGGGACACCATTCAAGCCTAGAACACTGACTGGCATGGATGGTCCGGCGACTTCAATCTTCTCTCCCGTTGCAGACTCCATGGCACGAATCTTGCCGTACACTTCTCCGACGGATACCGGATCACCGACTTTCAAAGTACCAGCTTGGACTAACAAAGTTGCAATCGAACCCCTCTGTTTATCCAACTGCGCTTCGATGACGGAACCTAACGCTAGCTTATTCGGATTGGCAGAGAGTTCGGAAATTTCAGCTTGTAAAGCGATGGTTTCCAACAAATCATCAATGCCTTCTCCAGTCTTCGCGGAAATTGGAATCATGGCAGTTTCTCCACCCCACTCTTCGCAAGTCAAACCAACTTTCGCCATTTCACCGCGCACGAACTCAATATCCGCAGCTGGTTTATCAATTTTGTTGATGGCGACGATAATTGGAACCTCCGCGGCTTGCGCGTGAGCCACAGCTTCCTCTGTTTGTGGTCTCAACCCATCGTCCGCGGCGACGATGATGATGGCAATATCGGTCACCCTCGCACCTCTCGCACGCATGGCTGAAAACGCCTCGTGACCTGGAGTATCTAAAAATGTAATCGTCGTTTCTTCTTCGTCTTCTCCAACTGGAGTCGTGATTTGATAGGCGCCAATGCCCTGTGTGATCCCTCCGGCTTCTCCGGCGGCAACTTTTGACTTTCGAATATAATCTAAAAGCGACGTCTTTCCGTGATCGACGTGACCCATGATTGTCACCACCGGTGGTCTAGGCTCTAAGAAGTCTTCATCTTCTTCCGTGTTGAACTTTGTGGTCTTCTTTGCTTCGTGCGTGACGCCTTTTTCGTCTTCATCGATCCACTCCACTGCCATATCCTCGGCAACGGCAACGACCGTATCTCTGTCTAACATTTGACCCATTTGCACGGCGATCCCCTTCATAAATAAGATTTTGATGATATTCGCCTGCGTCGTAGCCAATTCAGCCATGAGCTCTTCGATCATGAAGCCTTCCTTTGGAACGACCAACAGCTCAACTGCGACATCCTTCTCCTCCTCGGCTTGGAGTTTCCTCATCTGCACTCTCTGCGCTTTACTCTTTCTCCCTTTTTTCAAACGGTCAGAACCACCGGCGCCGCCAAACGCGGCATTTTTCGGTCGACCACCTCGCCCGGCACCATCTTGCACGCGTCGATCAAACTTATTTCCGGCGCCTCTGCCTGCGCCTCTGCCCGCGCCCCTACCGGCAGAACCTCGTCCTCCTCTTCCGCCTCCTCCTGGCCCCGAGGGTGCAAATCGGCCGCCACCGCCGTTATTACCATTTGGTTCAGCGCTCGGACCATCTCTCCTTTCAAATCCTCCTCCTCTTCCACCGCCTCGGCCGCCTTCAAAGCTACCTCGACCTCTCCCTCGGCCTCCGGCTCCCCGACCTCCTCCTCGGCCTCCTCTTCCACCGCCGTCTCCACCAGGTCCTCGACCGCCACCACTCGGCGTCGTCCCGTCGCGCCTGACCAACTTCCCGTCCGGCCCTCTCACGAACCTAGATTTCCTCTTCGGTTCCTCCTCGTCGTCCGTGGAGGTTTCGCTCGTCGCCGTCGCTTCCGTTCGAACGAGCAAACCGCGCTGTTGTTGTTGTTGTTGTTGTTGTTGTCGTTTATCGTCGTCGTCGTCACCCGAAAAAATGCGCATCGCCTCGAACCCACCGGTGCTCGCTACGACGACAGAGGAAGAAGAACGACGCGCAATTAGCTGAGTGTGCATCGCAGAAGAGTTCATCTTGCTTCTCGTACTGTTGTTGTTGTTGTTGCTGGTATTGTTGCGCGCGGTGGCGTACCCAGGCGTCACCGCCGAGCGCACCGAGGAAGAAAACATTTTCTTATTACTCGGGTATTATCTACTCACAGTAGCGAAGCGGATTAGATATGTATCCTAATTTGTACGCGCTGTAATCACGCAAAGCCCGCTCTTCTCTCTTTTCTGTATCTCTTTCGCGCTCTCTGTCTCTTTCTTTCAAAGAGCAGCGAGATGCGCGCGTGTGTGTGTGTTCTCTCGCGTTCAACCCGTGCGATTTTATTATTGCGCGCGCAGAGAGAGTTTAGAGAGAGAGTGAGAGTGAGAGTGGGGTTCTTCTCCTCGACGACCAGGTTTTTATTACGCTTTTTTTCGCATTTTTTTCGCCTCTCTATGCTCTAGCCCTCCCTCTCCTCTTATGACCTCCTCCTCCTCCTTCTCAAAGAAAGTCACACGCAGTCCTCACAGATCTTAATTTAAAAAAATACGAACAAGAAACAACAAACAACAAACGCTGCTCTCAAATACGCGCGCTCTGAAGTCGAGCTCTCTCCTCTCTCTCTTTCGACGACGACGACGACGACGACGACGACGACGACGGCAGAGGACGCTCTCTGTGTCTGCGGAGCGAGAAAAAAAGATGCGGTATTTAACGATCAAGCTACCAAAGACGCCGAAGGACTTTTACTCTTTCTCTTCCTCCTCCGCTTCGACGCGGAAGAAAGAAGAAGAAAAAGAAGAAGAAGCGGCGTTCGAGGAGATTCCGCCGGAAGATTTCGAGAGAGCGCGAATTGGTTTGTACGATCCGGAGAGGAAAAGAGAACCGATGACGTTTTTATCGAGAGCGGCGAAGGAGAAGTGCACTGAGATAGAGAGCCAAGGCTTCGCGAAGGAGTTGGAAAAAGAAGAACGAAAAATAGACGAAAAGGCGATGCTCCTTGGGAAGAGGGCGCTGAAGACGAAGGCGATCGAAAGTAACGAGGAGATGTTCCCAGGAGAAGATGTGCCGGTAGAGAAGACGACGAGGGCGTTGGAGAAAAGACGCGAGAAGGTGTTCAGAGATTTCGAACTACCGTGTCTTCCTCCAAGGACGCAAAACACGGCGAGACACATCCTCGAGGCAGAAACCATATGGTTTGAACGAGATTTGAGAAGAGATGAGAATGGAGAGAACGAAGAGGACGACGACGACGACAACGATAGAAAGAAAATTAAAAGACAGACGCACTTCTTTTCGCGCGCGGAGCGCGAACAGCTTTATGATCTTCCCAATGAGACGTTGGCTAAGCTGGACTGCGTCGAAAATTTGTTGCGCACGATCTACGTTCATCCGCCGGCGCAGAGAGAGTTTGACTGCTTCGCAGGCGGAGCAGGGATACGGGAGAAAACAAACAAGCGAAAGTGTTTTTTAGAGTTGCCAGTTCTTGTTGGAGAACCTAAACGAACGTTTTTGGAACGCGTGTGGCCCATAGGCAACGAAAAGAGGGAGGCGATGAAAGTTTCAGGCGACCTTCCCGAGGAAACTAAGTTTTCTTTGCTTAGCGAGGAAGAGACGTTGCGCGTGCCGCTATTTAAACCTTCTAAGATTGAAGACATCGATGCTTATGTTGAGGCACGAAGAATAGTTGCAAAGCCGAGTACTTTACCTTCGTTCATGTTGCCAGTAGAGGAGAACTATCCAATACGATACAACACTGCGACAGTCGTCGGAGACGTCAACGCAAATCCCGCTCCTGGCTCGGACTCTCTCGAACGAACGCTATTACCAAGTACAGAGTTTTACGCTGATGGTTATGATTTACACTCGCCTCCACGTGCGATTCAAAAACAACAACAAAAGCAAATGATCTCTCCGAGATTTCTTGCCTTGAACTTCCCAGAAGGTAAAGAAATGGTTCAAGATTCCGTCGATTTTTACAAATCGAACATGAAGGAGAAAAAGACGAAGAAAGCGACGACGACAACGACGACGACAGCCATGGAAGTTCTGCCCAATAGTAGTGGTGGTAAGAATGTTGGCAGTGCTTCACGCCCAAAAACTCCCGGCTCGGGTACGAAGCAGCATCTTCAGACAAAGCTGAATTTTGCTTATCCGCAAGCTGCAGCGCAAAAGAGAGAGAACGAAAAGCAGCCAGAAATAGAATTTTTTGCCTTTCGTGTTCCGGAACATCCACATGGCTTTGCGATCGAGGAAATTGCGCGTGAGTACGACGCTATTCGAGAAAGGATGCCAATTAGTTTTGGTAGCGCTGTCCCAACATTTGATGCGAGAATCGATTACGATTTATACGTATCAAGGATGAGAGAGGCTGAAGAACGCGAGCGCAAAGCAGGCCATATCGACACCGCTACGAATTGGAGACGCTTGAAAGATTTACTGACTGTGGCGTATTTGTTAGAGTCTTATGGCGTTACGGTTGCGAATTTGCAACTGCGATACGAGAACAACCAAACGCAGACGTCTTCCGGTACGAATCATAACACCATCTTCGTCCGAATGAAATCCAAGGCTGAGGACGCTTTAGAAGCAGCCGTTTCCAGCGTTCAACGAGGCGAGTCGCTTGATAACCCAAAACTTGGTGCTTTACGACCACTTGTTCAAAAATGTCGAGCAGACAGTTCTGGATTGACAAAGATGCTCATCGTTGTTCCTGAACAAAAAGCAATCGGACCGATTGTGAAACACGTCCACGCTGTTGGCGGTCGAGTGAATTGCCTCCCGTCTAAAAAGTATCTCCAAGACGGACATTCGGAACAAGAAGAAAGCTTGTTCGTAGAAGATGTGCGTAAAATCGTATCCAAGAACAATTTAGATGCCCTGATTATCTTGGAGCAGCATTTTGTGCGAGTGAGCTTTCCGGTTTCGGATTTTGCCATCGTCGTATTTTACGCTCCGAGTCGAGACGCAGAGAATATTGTCCAGAGTGCGATAAATGCAAAACGCTTTCGCGGCATCGAAAGAAACGGTGCGATAAAAATCTTTACGACCGATGTGGAACCGCTTGCGCATATCAGAAAAAAAGACCGAGTCTTGCGCTCAAACGGCGAGTTCAAGCTGCAGCAGCCTGACTTCGATTGGGAAGAGGACGAAAAAAACGCTGGAGAATACATGGATGACGATATCTTAGGATTTGACGATATCCTTCCGATAGATGAACCCGCCGCTGACGATTTAGAGTGCGCGACGCCGCTTCCTAGCGTGAATCAAACAAGACTTGTCGTCTGTCGGGATAAACACTCGTTGAGTATGATTGATCGAATTGAAGTAAAAGTGCAACAATCGAAACTCGCTCGCGTTATTCGTCGAAGACTTTTCGATCGTATCGACGACCCGAACGTAAAGGAGATATATTCCAGAGTAATCTCTTTAATCACGACAAAGGAAGGAGTGAAGGCTATTTGCTTGTTCCGAATGTGTGACACTCGTGAAATTCAGAGTGGAGATTTACAGGAAGTCTTCTTCATGGCGTCTCGTTGCGCAAATGTTCTTTCGAGATCGTTTTATTGGATGGAGTTTATTTTCGAAATTGAACCGGAATATTTAGAAGCCAGAGAAGCAGAGAGCTTTGTTGCGGAGTTACGCCGTCAGTTATCAAAAGATAAAGTAGATATCGACGTGACATTCTCTTCAGAACGTAATATTGTCGATACTATCTTTAAGGCAATAATATTTGAAGCCGACGCTACGGCTCCCAGTGATGAAGACAAGACGCAATCAAACGACGATTCTTTTCCGTATATTGCGGAAAAAGACTTCGCGCTTTTACCTGGCGAATCTTCAGGTGTGTGGGAGATTGCTTTGAGTGATCTATTTCCTTACGTCAATGCCATCACGATTCTAGTTTTGATTGAGCACGGTTTGGAGGTTGATAAAGTAGTCAAAGACAGGAAGCTTACGAGAGAAGACTACGAAACCTGCCAGCGTTTATGCGGATGCCCGATGAAAGCATTCAATAATCTCGAGGAGGACGAAGAAGAAAGAGACAGAACAACGCAGGGTGCTTACGAAAACGACTTATTCGAAGCAGAGAAGAAAATGCGCTCACCGTTGCAATCTCCGATGCATTCAAAATCTCCGCAACAACAGTTCTCGAATCGAGACATGCACTTTGTGCCGCCATCGCGCCCTCATTCCCATCCTCCTCGCTTCGACAAAGCGCTCGGAATAGGAACATTCATGGGATCACCTTCATCGCCTTCACATGAAAGAGCGAACGCGCGTGGCGGTGGTAATACCGAGGAGTATTACCACAACGATCCAAACGATGCCGACGTACCTAAAAATACGACGTTATCAAAGCACCAACAAGGTCGAGAAGCAGTCCTCCGAATGATGTCTAAGCAGAAGAAAACAGGCGGTTCCTCGAACTCATCCAGTCATCATCACCGCTCCATCGCTTCGCCGACAAAGATAGTATCGGCAGCTCCACCAAGAGGCGAATTTTTTGCCTTTCAAGAACACTTCCGACCAGAGGCGTATCTCAGAGACGCCGACCGTCGCGGTGGTTACGGGAGAAACAAAAACAAAAAGAAGGAGCTGAGAACCCGAACGACGGCGACGATTGGTGGTGGCGGAGGTTTCCCCAGCGCTTTGCATCGAAATGAATACGAAGATGCGAAAGATATCGACGATGAGTTTCCGATATCGCCGTATTATAGCGACATTAATAAGAGGCGAGGAGGAGGAGGAGGATGGGGAGGCCAAAATCGAAAATTTTTCGATTGATTTGACCAACGAACCGCAGAAAAAGTTAGTTAAAAGAGAGAGAGAGACAAAATTATATTAACCTATACAGAGACGCACATCACGCATGATATTCACTTCATCAACCACGAGTTACTTAGCGGCGCTCGCTCCTTTTAAACGCTCCTCGAACATCGTGCGTTCGAGGTCGTCGCCGTCGTCGTCGTCGTCGCGTCCGCGAAGCAGAGCGTTGATGACGGCAACCATAAAAAGCATTCTCTCCGAATCCTCTTCCCCGGAAATATCTGATAAAGAAGGAACGAAAAACAAAACGCTATTGGATAACGTTCGTTTCGTCTTGTGTTCACCGCAAGGTCCTCAGAACATCGGTGCCGTCGCTCGCGTGTGCCAAAATTTTGGTTTGACGAAAAATTTTGCCATCGTTAATCCGGACCCGCAAGCGTTGGATACGTGCGATACACACGACATGGGGGGTGAAAAAAAGCACGATATTGGCGTCGAGTGCGTGCTGAAAGAAGATGCGAAGAAATTCGCGGTACACGCGAGTTGGATGATTGAAGAGGCGGAAAAGAATATCACGCATCATTCGCACGGTTTGGAAGACGCTTTGAAAGATTGTACGTTTGTCGTCGCGACGACAGCCAGGAGCCGAGAGAACATACCTTTTCTCACACCGAAAGAACTGAAAGAGGTCGTCAGGAAAGAGGCAGAGAGAGGGAAGGTGGCGGTGTTGTTTGGGAACGAAGCCAGAGGCCTATCGAATGAAGAATTAAAGTATGCGAACGTTTGTGTGTCTATTCCAACCGCTGGACACCCAGAAGAGATGACAAAAAAATTTCGTTACACAGGAGGCGCTGAACCGAGGGGGAACGGAGCTAAAGTTGATGCGACTCCGGTATCGTTAAACCTATCCCACGCCGCTGGAATTTTGGCATACGAAATACACGACGCGCTTGCAAATGTTAACGCAGACGTTGGCTTCACGAGCCACTTACTAAACGTAGAGGAAAGAAAACGATTAGCGGACGATTTATCTCTCGCTCGAAGAAGTGTGGATATCTTTGCGCCAAGTAAAAACGCATCAAACGGCGAAGAGAAAGACGAAGAGGAGTGCATGCTCGAAGAACAAGAGTGTTTGCTGCACGAAAAAGAATCAAAAGCGATTCAAACGGTGTTGAATGCCGGTCCGATCGCGTCGAAGAACGCCACTCCTTTATTCTTTCTCGCCCGACGTTTAAAAACTTTAGGGGATCTGAACGCGCTCGACGATATCGTCAAAGATTTCTTGAACACGAAAGCGGCTGCTCCACAGTTAGGGAGCGAAAAAGGTATCAGCGATGCCATTCGAGACGGTTTGGGTATTTCCTTAACAAACGCTGAAACGAAAAGGGTGTTCAAATACGTCTGTTCGAAGGAGTTTTCGCGAAATCACTCCGGCGCTCCTGGGAATCCGCCCATAAATTTCGATTGATTTGCTGAAAAAATGGAGAGCAGAGGGATTTTTTGCGCATAATTGGAACCCTAAACTTTGTAAAAAAAATTTTCTATAAAGCCTCGCTTAATTTCGCCAAATTCCTCATCTTATAACAACTTCTTAATTCGCAGGGCGCAACAAACCTGCCTTCTTTCATCACAATCAAAACGCGGCGTTTCGTTCTTTGTTTTTCAAAGAGAGAGAGAGGGGGAATTTTTTGTGTGTGGTTCACACTCCTCGCGCGATGATGCTTCGAACACTCGTCGCGCGACACGTGGCAAAGGCGACCGCGAACCAACTAGCGCGCGGAGATATCGTCATCAGTAACGTTATTTTACTTCATCAGTGCAATCGGTTCAGCGCTGCGGCTTTCGTGCAACAACAACAAGAACAACAACAGTTTCGACAGCCGACGACGAATATAAATGAAAGAGTGATTACGAGCATTCGACGCATGTCGTCGTCGTCGTCGTCGTCGTCGTCGTCTTCATCGAGCGGGAAGAAAGAAGAAGAAAGCAATAATAAGTCACAGATAGTGGTTGATGATAAATACGGTGAAAATATATACACCGGCGCGTTCTCGGAGACCGTGAAACGAGTCAAAATGCTCTCTTTAGGCTCCTTAGCCGCAACCGTCTTTGGCTGTCCTTTACTCATAGAACTCTCCGCCGGGGCGAGCTTAGACGCATCCTCAAAGATCGTATTAGCCGGCAGCATGAGCAGTATTGGTGCGTTTACCACGATCATGCTGCAATGGTTCGTCAATCCGTACGTTCGACGGTTATGGGTCGACTCCGAGACGAAAACTAAAGTCACCGCGGAGAAGACGAGTTTGTTGTTGCAAACGTACTACGCCAAATTCGACTTGAAAGATATGAAAGTGTGCGACTCGAGTCACCCGCTGGTGACGTGGGAAGCGAACGGGGAAAAGTTTTACGTGGAACCAGCATCGACGTCAGAGGAGACGTATGCGTTATTGCAATTAGAAAGGTTCGAACCGGACACGTCGAAAGATGCCCCGATGGGATACGATGACGACGAGGATGAAGATGAAAATGAAAACAAGAAGAAGTGAGAACGTACACCTATAGAGAAATATAGAGCTTTGCTTTGCAAGCGATAGAAATAGTGATATTAGAAGAAATCTAAATACACGCGTAGCAGCCGATGACAGATAACAATAACAACGTCTAAATAAATTTATATTTCTATGCCTTGCTTATAAATCCTCTTCAACTCTCGCAACGCGTCTCTGCGTTGCTTCTCTAACGTCGCTTGCACGACTCCTAACTCACTTCTCAGCGCCACCGCGTCTTTATTCGGCGACGTTCGCAATTCGCCTAAAACTTCCTCCACTCCAGCTAACGACTTTTCCGCACCTTTCTCTGCTCTTTTCAACGAGCTACCCAACGCTTTTAACTTTGCTACGCCTGAATTCATCTCCGCGATTGCGAGTTGCGTCTCTTCGGAAAATCCCCTCAATGCGCCGTCCGTGGACGCCGCTCCGTCTTTCAACATCTGCGCTCTCCTCGTCAACTTTGCAAACGCTTGCTCCTCGGTCTCAAATCTTCCAATCGTGCTTCTCCACAAAAGTCGTCTCGTTGGTGGTAACGCGAGTAAAACTACAGATCCACTCGCGATTGCGCTCGCCGTCGGATGAGACTCTATGACTTCTTTAATCTTTTGCGTGAAGGATTTGAAAAACAAATCTTCCTTCTTCTTCATCTCTTCCGCTATCTCTTTCGCTTTCAACTCCGCTTCGATTTTCATCTCCGTCGAACTCTCTCGACAAATGTCTATGGTTTTCCCTATCTGGAACGATATCGAGTGTAAACTCTCGTCCATAGATTTAGAGACTTTGTTTGTGTTTTCGTGAACTTTTTCTTTCGTTTCTCGAACCGAGTCGAGAAAGGTTGACAAAAATTCGGGCGTCGGAATGGAAGAAGAAGAAGAAGAAGAAGAAGACATTATTTAATTCAAACTTTCTCTCTGCGCGTGTGAATGTGTGTGTGTGTGTGTGTGCGTGTGCTCGTATCAGAGCGAGAGCGAAGAGAATATGAATAAGAACGATAAAAGTTCTGCGGACGAAAACAAGAGAGAGAGAGAGAGAGAGAACTAAGTAGTGGAAGCTGAAAAGGAGGATTAGTTTTTTTGCTTTTGAGTTCTCTGAGAAGAGAAGAGAGAGAGAACTCCTTCCTCCACACTTCCACACTTTCAAGAAAAAACCAAACTTTACTTCTCTAAAACACAAAATAAACTTTCTCGCTGATTCACAAAGCGCAAAACGCAACATTCCTCTTCTCGCTCGTTCGCTTCGTTACTAAACAGAGAGAGGAAAACAAAGAGAGAAGATAAGAATAAAGAAATGGTCGAGGACGAGGACGACGTGATGCCTCCCAGAGGAAGTCAATTTAGAAAAAACAACGACGATGGCGGCTTTGGAACGAAACGGAACAACAAGGAATCGTACAACGACCGAAACGGTAGAAAACAACGAAAGAAACACAGAGGAGGGAAAAACACGTCGTTATCTTTGGAAGCGTTTGCCAGAGCCGGGAAATCCACGTACGATAAGAGAGAGGTTTTGAAAAAGCGAAGAGCGGAGATGGCGGCAAAAATAAACAAGTTTCGTAAAGTGGTGAAAAAAGCGGGAGAGTTTGTGGAACCGACGAAAGGCTTTGATCCGGAAGAGTACGCCAAGAAATTGACGAAAATGGAAGATCCTCTCGGAGATAAAGCGTTCGTAGAAAGAGCAGCGATGGAAGAGTACGTCGGGAAGAAAATTTTACGAGCAGGAGATGACGACAAAGACGAAGACCAAAGAAATACAGAAGGGAGCAGCGAAGAGGGAGAAAAAGAAGACGATGCCCCGCCGGAAGAACGCCGAGGCGTCTCCGAAAAAGGCAAACACAACAAAAAGAAAGAGCGACCTCGCACCGCGCACGAGTGGAAAATGCTCAAAGCGCAACCGGAACGAGACCGCATTCAAAAGGAAAGAGAGGAAAGAGAGAAAAAATTCCAAGAGGCGCAAAAAATACGAGACTCGAAGCGAAAAGAGCGAGGAAAGTTGAGACACTCCATGATGAAGGTGAATAAAAAAGGTCAGCCGCTGATGAGGAACAGAATCGATGCCATCTTAGCCAAGTTAGAGAAGAAGTAATTTATTAGCTCGTCGTGATGCGTAGTAAGTGTAAAAGTAGTCGCTTAAAGTTGTATAGAATAAAAATATATTAATAAGAAGAACAAACGCTCTCGTTTTTGAAAAGAACGCCTGTTGGATGTGGTGGGGGTGAGTCTCGTTTGCTTCTTATTAAAAAGCGAACAAGTCAGAAGAGAGAAAAGGGGACGAAGCAGTGAGTGAGAAAAAGATCTCCTGGTTTGCAAAAATCTTCTCTCTCACTCTTCCTGTCTTCTGTCATCTTCTTCGCGGATAAAAAAAAAACTAAAAGCGCGCACAGCTTCATAAACACGAAGCTGCACACGCATCGAGAAAAATGAGCGCCATCATCGCGTCTGTCACCTCCGCATCGCTGTCGTCGTCTTTTGCGATTGCGAAAAAAGTGAACCGATCGACGAACACAAAACGAGGATCGTCTTCATTCGTCGTGAACGCGTCGTCGTCCGAATTTTCATCGGAAAGTGACGACGTAAACAATAACGACAATGTATCCACTAGAAGAGCGGCAATTGTGAGCGGGTTTTCGGCCGCGCTCGCGATTTCTTCCCCCGCTGCTTTTGCCGCGGATAAGAACGAGGAGAAGAAGAAGAAAGTCGTCGCGGTTCCGTACACTCCGTACGTTCCGCAAAGCGAATCCAGCGAGGAGATGTTGGAAGTGGCGAAGCAGTTGAAAGATGCCGGGGCGCGATTGTACGGCGCGTTTTGGTGCGAGAACTGCAACAAACAAAAAGAAACGTTAGGTAAAGAGGCGATGGAGATGATAGAGTACGTGGAGTGCTTCCCGGATGGGGTGTACCAAAATGCCCCGGATGGAAGAGCGGACGTTACAAAACCGGCGGAGTTTTGTGGACCGTACTCTGAAGCGTGGCCAATGTGGGTTTTGCCATCGCCGACGACGCCGGAAACTCCAGAGATTGGGGTGCAAGGTAAAGTTTTGAAAGCGAAAGAGTTGAAGAAGTTGGTGAAAGAGGCTGCCGGTGAGAAGGTTGACTTGGTGAAGTATTTCACTACGCTCGAAGTCAAGTAATTTATATACAGTTTCTTTTCCGCTACGTATTATTTTTTAAAACAAAATGTCTTCTATTCTACATATGCTTACATGACGATGATAAACATCAATATCATCCCGCGCTCTTCCTTTTCGCCTCTCTCAACTCGTCTATTTCTCTGTACGCAGCCTCCCAATCAATCTCTTCAGGCGCTAATTGTTTCGTTGGAGGAGGAGGATGCGGAGGATTTTTTGACGATTTTGCTTTCGCATCAATATTGTCATTTTTGCCAGCTCGCAACAACTCGTTCGCTTTCTTTGAAACCTCTAACTTTCGCACCTGCTCCTCTAACCGTTTTTCTAGCTTACTAATTCGTTTGTTCTGTTCGCGAATGACGTGGTGCGATTCCCTGTTCTCTTCGACGACGCGTTTCGTCTCTCGAGCCGAGTTCATCGCCGCTACTTCCGCTTGTCGTATCCTCTCGTTCAAATGTGCTTTTTCCGCGTTCTTCTCAAACATATCGGACATTTTCGCGCTCAAACTCTCGCATTCTTTCTCTAACAACTTCACCGATTTCTGTAAAAGTTTCACTTGCTGTTCGAACTGATTCGAACGCGCCTGTTCATCCATTAAAAGCAGTTTCTGTTCCTCGATGATTTTTTGCATGAACTCGACTCTTCTGTTCTCTTTCTTCTTCTCTCGAGATTTCTGTTTCAACTTTGATAGCGACGACGATACTTCCATTCCCCTCGACGCTGTTATTTCCGGTGTTTCTCTTCCTCTTCTTCCTTTATCTCTCTCGCCCGCGATGAGGTCCTCGTCCTGCTCGCTTTCCGCGTCTTCATCGTCTTCGGAGGCAGTTAGTTTCGTCTCAACAGAATCTCTCATTTTTATTTTCCCCTTCTCGTTGGTATACACCCACGCGCGAGGCACGAACTGAGACGCGAACTGTCTGTCTCTCGCGCACGCGGTCTTTGTCGTCATTTTACCGCGTCTGTTTCTTCGTCGTCGTTATCGTTATCGTCGTCATCGTTTGTTCTGTTGTGTTGTTATATTGTTTTAATGGTCAAACTTCTATATACGAACTTTTTTTGTCAAGGTCAAGGTGGTGAAAACACCATTTCTTCGTCGAGTTGCCTCTCTCCCCTGTCATTGAATATTAGTAAATGAAAAGCCTGTACGGCGGCTACAGACGACGGGGCAGCTTATCACCAACGGCTGGGTCGATGTTTTCGTCGGCGGCGGCGTCTTCAACGTCGTCGTACAGGTCTTCTCCGTCGTCTTTGTATAACAACAACAAACCTTCGTCGTCGTTGTTCATCTTTTTGAAGAAAAACAGATATTGCCGTCGACTGTTCGTTCTGTTCGTTTTATACGTGCTCATACAAACGTTCGTATTCCTAAAGACGTGGTATCCGGGAGATCCTACTTTGAGGAGAATCTCCGAGAGTTCGTTGAAGCTGATGTTCAGTCGAAGCGGGTTTTCGTTCGGGACCTCTCGAATCTTCTCGAAGAGATATTCCGCGAAAGGAGGAGAAGTGAAATTGAGAAATCCAAAAGAAACGAGACAGACGAAGAAACAGTACGTGGTGCAAGGACACATTCCAGACCGACCGACGTGGGGGGAAGACTTTGACATTCAAAAGTACGTAAAAGATGTTAGATTAGGAGAGAAAGGAGGAGAAGGCGGAGAGGAAGAGTATAAGCAACTGCAGTGTTTCTTCGTCGTGGACGCCAACGAACCGAAAGTTGTGCTGTACGACGACGGACGCACGCACGTTGTACATTTAGGTGGAGGAAATACGGGGGTAAATATGAACGAGTTAAAGTGTGAGCACTTTCGAGCGACGACGAGCGTGGGGAAAGACGATAGAATAGAAGAGACGTGGAGTGTAGAATCAGAAGGGGAGAATGTTGGCAAACTCGCCATCGTGTCGTCGGCGACAAATGTGGAAATGTTGAGCGAGTATCACCGCACTTTGCTCAATCACGTAGAGTATGCTAAATCGCACAAGTACGCCAATTACCTTTCATTAGTAAAACAAAAAACTTTAGAAGGACGGTCGGGGAAATTTGCCAAGCACTTAGCGATGGGTGCGTTGATTTCAACGGGAGATTTCGACACGGTTTGTCACGTCGATTTAGATGCCTGGTTCGCCAGTTGGGCTCCGCTCTCATATTACGCGAAATCGTGGCCAAGAGATAAAGATTTGTTGTTTGGAGATACCGACCAAATATGGATCAACTCTGGGTTAATGATTGCCCGAACGACGACGTGGAGCGCGCAGTTTTTTGAAAAGGTCATGAACGCCGTGCACAGCGTAAACGGGCAGAACGACGAAAAGATTGGTTTTAAAAGGGACCAACCGGCCGTGTGGCACGTTTTAGCCGAAGAGTGGAAAGAAAATGGCAGAATGATGTATAAAGGCACGGAGTGCGAGAGTTGGAGCCAGTGTAACCCGGACGAAAATCCCGTGGAGTGTTGGCACTGGTGTCATTGGGATGCGTTGCAAAGGATCAAAGGATGGACCGGTTTGACTTCTCTGAACGCGTTGCCGAACATTCACCTTGTCCCTACCGACGTGCACCCACAAATGCACCGCATGTGTATTCGCTCGTGCTATTCAGTCGCTGCGAGAGTAGCGATGGGTATTTGCTCGGGAATAACTCGAGGCTCGGCGATGTGCTTACCGAAAGATGTGGACAAGATGAGTTTGTGCGATGGGAAAGGGTGCTTGAAGCAAATGGAATCCAACGGTGGGGCGTGGTTGAAGCATACCGGGCATCAACACTGGAGAGACGTTTTGCCGAGTTGCGTGCCTAGAAACAGAAATGAGGCTGCGTTAGAACAGAAGAATCCGTTCGCGCTGTGTTCGAAATCTTCTTGATTTTTGTGATAGTATATGTGACTTTAGAGCGTTGATTTTAAATTAGCTATTCTACATTTTTGCGTGCTCGCGCATCACCACCTTTCGGATGAAAGCCAGAAGAGCGCAACGACGTAGAGTCACCCCTACCTAGTATTACTGCGACTGGTGCGCTACCTTTTCGAGTCGGCGACATAGGAGCTAACAAGACGTCTCCGTTTGCCATTCCGCCGTTTTCCATCTCTTTCATTCTATCCAACTCGCTCGCAAACTCGTCCCCTATAGATTTCTCCGTCATCTCGATCTCCTCTCCTTCTTCGGGTATTCCACCCGGTCTCGCCGTGCTAAAACACTGAGGTCCTATGTCTACGCCTCCTACTTTTGCTCCTAAAACTTCGTTATATATGGCTACTATCCTCTGCGTCACGAGAACCGTCACGATTAAACCAAACAAGTAAAACAATAACTCCACGTGCGAGGCTTTCGAACCAGTCGCAGCTTTACGTCCCGTCACTCCTAAGTACACGTAAACAAAACTCGCCGGGACAATACCAGCGTACGTGCACCAGCAGTACGGCCAAAACGGAACCGCGGTTAATCCGAGTAAATACGACATCACCGTATACGGCGAAAACGGCGAGAGACGTAAAAGTAAAACGATTTGCCTCGAGTCTCTGACGACCGCTTGATCGAGAATTTGGAACCTCCCGCCTTCTGTAATAAATAGCTTCTCTACTAACGGTCTAGCAGCGTATCTCGCGATGAAGAAGGAGATAATTCCGCCCGTACCAGCCGATAACACAATCAGAATAGTACCAAATCCTGCACCAAAAATCACCCCGGCGGCAACGCACGTCGCCGAAGCGGCTCCAGGAATGACTGCAAACGAGGTCACGACCGCGTTAAAGATGAAGAAATTCACCGGGTTGCTAATCTTTGGTATCACATCGTCCTTTAACGACAGGTTTCTCGATCCGTGCATGACTACCAAGACGGCTAACAAGAGGACGCCGAGTAACGCGATGCCTCGCAGCCATAATTCGATTGGAATTTTCGACTTCCTACCGCTCGAAAGAGACCCGTCCAGCAAGACGTTGTTCGTCTTCATCGCTTGACTGGTGTTCGGAGTCATCGGCGACCGAGGCGTTTTCGGTGGTGCCGGCATTTTTCTCCCTCGAGCGCGTCTCTCCTCCCGGGGGAAGAAAAAATATAAGGAATCACAAAGTTTTTTAGCAGAAAGGAGGAAAGGGTGGTTGGTGTGTAGTGAGATTTCGTCGCGCTGGGACCTGAATTTTCTTTCGCGTTTCCTTTTCAATTTCTCTCTCTCACACGCATATGCCAAAACATTTTACACACTTACACATTTCTTTCTGCTATTCTGCATAAAGTCTGCGCGGGGCGAAAAACTTTAACGCACTTTATGCACCAAATTTTATCATCATCAACTTCACCTTCTATCCTCCACGGACGACGACGACAACGCAGACAGACTTCTCCATCATCGAATAAATCCGCCACAGCCGCCCCTTCCAGTTGTCTTTCCCGCTCCACCTCCTCGCTTCTTAACGACGACGAAAACAACGATAAATTCAAACTCGTAAAAAAAAACGAAATGAAACGAACGTTGTTCTTCTCTCGAAGCAGAAGAAGATATCTGCTTTGCTCTTCGTCGTCGACGTCGTCTCGTCCTTCGACGTATGAAATGCTCCCGTCAACGTTCAGAGCCATCGTTGGTTTCGAAGGGAGACGTGAGAGCAGTCGGAATGATGCAGTCGCCGTGGCGGCGAGACTACGCTCGAATGTTAGCAGCAGCTGCAGTAGTCGATCAGCTTCAACTACTTTTTTCTCAAAACAGCACCAACTGCAACGCCGGCTTCTCTCGACGTCGTCTGCGTCTTCTCATTCACCGTTAACAAAAACAGCAAGAAAAATAACAGCCAGAGCAATCTCAACTTCCAGCGAGAGCATGCAAGATTACGATTCGAGTTCTATTCAAGTCTTGGAAGGGTTAGAACCCGTACGGAAACGTCCCGGTATGTACATTGGTAATACCTCTACGAAAGGTTTGCACCATTTAGTTTGGGAAATATTAGACAACGGCGTGGATGAGATTCAAGCCAATCACGCGAGTAATGTCCAACTCACGCTGGAGCCAACAGGACACGTCGTTGTGACTGATAACGGTCGCGGGATTCCAGTGGAGATTCACCCGAAAACTGGCAAGTCGAGTTTGGAAACCGTTTTGACGATATTACACGCAGGCGGTAAGTTTGGCGGAACCGAGTCGGGATATTCCGTGAGTGGCGGTTTGCATGGTGTAGGTGTTTCAGTCGTGAATGCGTTATCGGAAGAGTTAGAGGTGACGGTTTGGAGAGGGGACAAGCAGTATTTTCAAACATTTTCGAGAGGGAAGACAACTTCGGAGCTACAAATCTCCGAGAGAAAAGCAAAAGATGGAAATCCGAAAACCGGGACGAGAGTGCGATTTAAGCCCGATAACATGATTTTCCAGAAGGTGCAAGATTTCGATCCAAACATTATTCGCGCGAGAATGAAGGAACTCGCGTTTTTGAACTCGAACGCCGAGCTTCGGTTTGCGAGTTTAGATGGCAAAACCAAGGAAATGAAAGAAGACGTGCTGAAATACCCGAATGGTTTGACAGATTACATCACAGACTTGAACAGCGATAAAAATGTAATTCACGAACCAATTACGTTGAAAACAGAGCATGAGGGCGTTAAAGTTGAGCTCTGTATGCAATGGACGCACGATGATTACTCGGATACGATTTTAGGCTACGCAAACTCGATTAGAACCATTGACGGTGGGTCTCACATCGACGGTTTGAAATTTTCGCTGACCCGCGCATTCAACACGGCGGCAAGAAAAGCAAAATTGTTAAAAGCAGAAGATTCTAATTTAGGAGGCGATCACATTCGCGAAGGTTTGTCGGCTGTTATTGCTGTTTGGGTGCCACAACCCGAGTTTGAAGGTCAGACAAAAACACGTCTTGGAAATTCCGAAGCGCGGAAAGCCGTCGAAGCTATGATTGCAGAAAAGTTTATGGAATATCTCGAGTTTCATCCCGAGGTTTTATCATCCATCTTCAAAAAAGCGCAAGCCGCGCTCAAAGCTTCCGAGGCGGCGAAGCGAGCGCGAGATTTAGTGCGCAGGAAATCCGTGTTGCGATCGTCTTCATTGCCGGGCAAACTTTCGGATTGCGCGAATTCAAACGCCGACGAAACTGAAATTTTTCTCGTCGAAGGTGACTCCGCTGGTGGATCGTGCAAGCAAGGACGTGATCGCGCGTTTCAAGCAGTGCTGCCGTTGCGTGGTAAGATTTTGAACGTCGAACGTAAAGACGAACAGGCTATGTATAAGAACACGGAAATTCAATCGATGGTGACAGCGCTCGGTCTCGGTGTCATGGGTGAAGATTTCAATCCAAATAACTTGCGTTACTCGAAGATAATCATCTTAACTGATGCTGATGTTGATGGTGCGCACATTCGAACGCTTTTGTTGACGTTTTTATATCGATATCAAAAAGCATTGTTCGAACAAGGACACATTTACGTCGCCGTTCCTCCGCTGTATAAAGTGGAATCGGGAAAAAAGAATGTGAAGTATTGCTACGATGAATTAGAGCTAAAGAAGCACTTAGATGAATTAGGAGATAATCAACCAAAGAATCTGCAGCGATTTAAAGGTTTGGGTGAAATGATGCCGCAACAACTGTGGGAAACAACATTAGATCCAAAGACGAGAACTTTGCGCAGACTCACGGTGGACGATGCAGCTATGGTCAATCACACGTTTTCTCTATTAATGAGCGATAAAGTAGGACCACGCCGCCAGTTCATCGAAGATGAAGGACCGGACTTGATGAATCTTGACGTGTAATAATATTACGATTGAGCTATACATTAGTATTACGGACGAAGTAGCAATTCTCTTTCCATTTTTCTCATGAGCATCGCCGTCGAACACTCGACAGCATTCGATCCACTTCACTTAGCAGCGAAACTTCCCCGTTTCCTCCCTCGAACTCTGTGGAAAATGTGCTAAATGAAGACGTTTCGAATGGTTCATACGTTATTGGCGGCATCGAAAGCGGGAAGAACTTATTTGTACGATTGGTTTTCGTGATCTCTTCGTGTGTGACTTTTTCTTCCTTCTTATTCTTGCGAAGCGTTTCGATGTCACTCTTTAACTTTGTGACTTCGCTTCGTAACTCGATCAACTCTCGATGAATGGGTGATAACAACGCGCTCATTTCTCTCAAGGTGACTGAACATGCAGCAGTAATCGCATTAGTAGTATTTGACTCGAGTACTCTTTCCTCCTCCTTCTCGTCGTTTCTTATATTTTTCTCTTCCTCCTCCTCTTCATCGTTTTCAATGAGCTCGCGCGTATCACATAGGATTTTCGTCTCATCGTTGAGCAATTTATCGAATCGGAATGTTTTGCGCACGGCGGTGCACGATTTACAAGTACATCGAGCGTGGTGCATTGAGTTATTTATGAAGTCGAGTTAAACCTTGGTGGTATTTTTTAAACTTTTAAACAACCCTCGTTGAAAAGGGTCGATTTTGCTTTGCACCTCATCGTTGAACATTGAACTGTGTTATTGAAATAGTTTTGAGTTTTTATATTAATATTCATCAAAATGTATGTATTCTTCTAAAACTTCTATTCGTATGCGTGTGTGAATGTGTGTGAGAGAGAGAGAGAGATAGTCCACACCGAAACTATCACCATCGCGTATACTTTATTTACTAAACTTGCACCTACTTTGCTGGTTTCTCCTTGCGCTCCTCAGCTTCCATCAAAAATGGCTTCGACGTTTCTTCTTGCAAACGTCTGAGCTGCTCTTTCTTATCTTCTGGCAAACTCGCTAAAATCTCTGGATCTAATTCTCCGCTCACTTCACCCGCGTCGCCTCGAATTTGAGATAAATATGTCGTCCATTGCAAGTGGAACTCCCTCCAGTGTTCCTTCGTCGTCTGTGCGCTTTTCAAGTGTTGACGAAACTCCGCCTGCACGTACTTATCTCCTAACGTTTTCATCGGCTCCGGTAACACCGCAACGTGTGTGCGCAAGATTTGTCTATATAGCGCTAGGATAGGCCTAGCTTTTTCTAGAAGCGACGATGCCGCTCCGGACATGTTTTTCTTTTATCGCGCGCGCTTTTTGAAGAGAGAAGAGTGAAGAAGAATGAAAATGTACTTCTCAAGAACAAAATCAATTTAGAGTTGTTGCTGCTGTTGTTGATCCGCCAACACTCCCATCTGTTCCTTCTCCATCTCCATCATCTGCTCTTCACGGTGCAATTGCACGATTAATGGCACGACCAAAACTAAAAACGTCGTTCCAAACGTCCACGCCGCTTTCCCAGTAGAAAAGGCCCAACGAATGCAGTGTTCTTTCGTTTTCTCCCAGTCTCGAGCGGACTTTTGGGACGCTGTTTTAGAGATTGAATCTCCCGCGCCTGGAACGATATCCATCTTTTCTCTTTTTGTCGTTGTCTTCTTCTTTTTGTTCTTTTCTCTTTTGTTTATATCAATCAATATCGATCGATCTGAGTGTGTCGTCGTCGTCTTCTGAAGATTTTTCTTCTTCTTGGTATTTCTCCGATCTCCCCCGTTAGAAAAAAAAACAGAGGTGGAGTAGTGGGACAGCTCATCAGCCCAACTTTTTTTTTTCGCCAACGGGGGTCGATATATCTAAAAGCGCTTTCATTCCTGTTTCGGTTTTTCCGAAAAACGTCATACAAAAGCTTCGTCTCACTCGAGCTTTACACAAAACTTTCACATCCTATCACATCTTTTAGTTTTTGAAAGGACATCGTATCATGTCCGCTAATCCTTTCGCCGCGTTAGGCGAAGACGGGCCGAATCCCGTCGCCGCGAAAGGTGCGAAATTTCTCTTTTTTTTTGTTCCAGGGGCAAATGTTAACTGGCATTTCGCCTTTGTTTTGGGCGGGTCGAGAAGCGAAAGGAGAGGGATGCAATTTGCAAACGCAATCGACGCGCGAGAGCTTTGCGCGAGATTTATTTCCGTTTGAAACCAATCGAGACGGATGAATATACATTCTATACGTTCGAATTGATTTGTTTCAAAGGAATATGTGCGCTCAAACGCAGACATAACCTCGCGGATGCCGTCCAGTCAGACGAGCTAACCCTCTCTTCCTGGGGGAGGCTGCTCTTTCCTCTCCCCTTCAGTTTTTTCTTTTTTTCGTGGTGGCTGCTGGTTGGACGTGCCCTCTTTTCACTCCACCGAAAAATAAATATCTGATATTTGCTTTGCAGCAAAGCAAAACAAAGGCAAAACCGTCGGCAAAAAATTCCCCTTTCGTTCAACTGACATGATTCTCATCTCACTATATTTGTTATTCGTTACATGAACAACAGAGAAAGCGAAACCGGCTTCGCATAAAGAAGTCACTGGCGGCGCGAAGGAAAAGCAATACGGTGCCAAGGGCCAGCAAGGCGACAAGAAGAAGCACACTTCTGGTAAGCACGACCGCTCCCACCACGGCAAGTCCTCCGACCACAAAGGCGGCGCCGGTAAAGGGAACTGGGGCAAAGCTGGCGACGAACTCAATGCCAAAATGGACGATGCTGGCAATGAGTCTGCCACGGAGCAAGAAGTGGAAGCTCCGTCCAACGAAATCTCCTTGGAAGAGGCTATGAGACTCAAGGAGGAGAAGAAGAAAGCCGTGGCGGCCCTCGCCAAGACTGGGCCGGCGAGAGCGGTTGACACTTCTGCTTTTGCCTCGATGGCGGCGCCAAAGAAACTCGAAGACGAGGAGAATCATCTCGATATGCTCAAAGTCGACGCGAAGTTTCGCAAACGTGGCGAAAAGGAAGTGAAGGTCAAGCAAACGCTCGACTTGAACTTCAAGGTTGCCCCGACTGAGTCGAACGACCGCGACGACGACAGACGCGACCGTGGCCGTGACCGCGGTGGACGCGACCGCAACCGTGGCGACAAAGGTAAAGGCGGCGGTGGCCGAGGTGGTGACCGTGGACGAGGAGGCCGAGGCGGCAACTCGGGTGGTGGCCGAGGTGGCAACTCGGGTGCTCGAGGTGGTGGTCGCGGAGGTGGCCGCGGCGCCAACATCAATGTTGCGGACAACGCTGCATTCCCGTCTTTGGGTTAAATAATATTTCATTTTTAACATTGGAATAGAGGGGTATCAAGTGAAGGAGTGTGAAAGAGAGAGAAGGAGTGGGAGAATTTTTAGAGAAAGAGCGAAAGGGAGAGAGACAGAAAGTGTGTGTGTATTTGTGAAGGAGCACACTGAAGAGAGAGAAAACGAAGAATTATATTTGAGGCAGAGAGAATTTATAAACAGTAATAGTAGATAAGGGAGAGAGTTGATATTGGATGACGAAGCGAAGTCGAAATGACGAATATGTGTGTGACGACAATGAGAAATTGGAGCATGTACATTTTTATGCCGAGAGCACCAACCGAGCGCCGCGTTAGAAGAAGCTGTTGCGTCTCTCAATGAAAAACGAAAAAAAATAATATCTTGCGCTATAGAAATAGCAAGGCAGTCTAGTGCGTGCTGATGGATTCGATGACGAATGAATTAGAGATAGGATGAGGGTCATCAGAGAGGAAGCATCATTAGACTGGCGGAGTAGTAACGTAAAAGTATTTAATATAAATCAAACAGACAAAAAGAATCGCAAAAAATATTTTCCACTCTTCTGATAAGCAAACATGCGTTCGCCCGACGAATCGTCGTCACCGCCGTCGTCGTCTGGTATTCAGATATCCGTCCACAGCTCGGTAGCTTTGGATGAAACCATTCACGACGTGAAATGGATCCCATCCAGCGCTCGGTTTTGCGTCTTAGGAGCGCACGCTCGAGGCACCGGAAGTCTCCAAGTCTTCGAGCTTGAAAACAACCACGGGGCTTCCTTCTCTTCTCCTTCAGCAATGCCATCGTCTCGTCTCGTTATGAACGCGAAAGAAAAATGCGAGCACGACCACGCCTTGAAATGTGGAACTTTTGCCGGGTCAGACGAGATTGAACGCACGTTCATCGCGGGAGATTTTTCTGGTCAACTTCTCAGTTGGGACGTGGAAAACTTGACTAGGCCAACGCAAGTCGTAAAAAATGCACACGAATCAATCATCAATTGCATAGATGGGTGCCACAACAAACACTCAAAAGTGATCGTCACGGGAAGTCGAGATGGATCTGTGAAAGTATGGGACTTCAGACGGAAACAATCTGATCCCGTCGTGAGCTTTGCGCCGTCTGTAACTACCACGGTCTCGCCCGAGTGCTGGTCCGTAAATGTCGGCAACGCAAAGAACGATAGCGAACCGATGATTTTAGCGGGATACAGCGACGGTACAGTCAAAATGTTTGACCTCAGAAGAGTGAATATGAGCGGTGGTAATTCTCCACCGCTGTATTGGGAAACGAATGTTGGTCGAGGCGTCTGCGGAGTAGAATTCGACCGGAAAGCGATAGAGATGAATAAGTTTTTGGTGACATGTTTAGAATCGCATTCTAAAGTATTCGACACTCGTACGTTTAATCCTAAAAGAGGTGGCTTCTCGAGCTCTGTCATCACAGAAGTCACGGAAAATGGTCCCACGATATGGGGTGTAAAACATTCTCCCTTTAACCGAGAGATCTCTGCATTTCTAGGTGGCAATGGCACTTTATCGGTGCATAAGTACGCGTATCCAAAACAAAGACGTTTACGACTGAGTGAGGAAGAATGCGTCGGTAACGCCGGTCAAACGCACCTACTTGTGGAATCAAAAGTATCCACGCAACCCATCACCGCATTCGATTGGAACAAAGATAAAGAAGGGCTCGCAATTTGCTCGTCTTTCGATTCAAGGATTCGTTTACTTTTCATCACCGGTATGAATAAGCTCTAAATTTGTATACATGTCTTTCTAAATTACAAAGGATAGTTGAGACCATCGTCTTCGACGTCTTCGTTGTCTTGATCGTACGATTCTCTTTGAGGATTTCTTTGTTCGTACAACCGCTGTTCCAGTTCTTCTCTTTTCGTCTTCTCTAACATCAACTCTTCTATCACTCGTTCGTATTCTTGGGCCGTAATACTTCCTCCGCCTCCACCGTTTAAGACTGCGTTTTCGTCTCCCACTCCGCCGCCCGATATCTTTCGAACTAAATCTTCAAACTCCCTTCTCACCACGGAGGGTAAATTTTCCAACAATTTCTTTGCCTTTTCCCGGCTCAAGACGAGCACTTCGCAAAAGCACAAAGCTGTAGCCGAAACTTTCGATTGTCCACCAATCGTTCGTCTTCCTAACCCACTTAAAGATGCCTCACCGATGTAATCTCCACCCGTTAAAATTACCGCTTCTCCTCTCTTTTCTAATCCTAACTCGTCGCCTTCCCAACACTCGACTTCTCCTTCGGAGATGAAGTATAAATTCCTCGCTGTTTCGTTGTATCGAATGAAAACCTCCCCCGGCGCTAAATGCTTCATCTCTAATTGTTTTAATATCGCTACTTTTAAGGAATTCGAACACCCTTTTAACAACTCTCCGTTTGTTACGCTCGGATTTATTTTCAACAAAATTTCTCCTTTCAATGATTTCGGCACTTCCTCTAAAATTGCATTATCTGCAGTCAGCTTCGAGAAATGGTCTCTGTTCCTCAAATGTTCGTAAAAATCAATCAAATCCTTTGATAACTGATCTGGTAACTTTTTCCTCTTGATGAATTCATTCACGTGGTCGATTCGACTCTTATACAACCTCGTTTGTTGACCAAACGTGTCGTGGTAAATATTCGTCGCTGATGTGAGCGAGAACAAAACTACGACTGCTCCGGTACACGCAAAGAACAACGTTGTCCAACGTTCTAAATTCGATTCTGGTTTGAAATTCATATCGATGGTAAACATGACCATAACCGCGTGATATAAGGACAGCGAGTATTCCGTGTATGGATCGCTCATTAACTCGCCTTCCCAAATGCCTTTTTGTTTAGCGACTTCGAACCAGGCATGGTCTTCTACTCCGTCTATTTTCACGACGAAGAAAAACACGCAGGCGAACCAGTGCGCGTACACAAACGTCATCAACACGTACCCCATGATGTCTAACAAAGCGTATCGAATTTGTGGCATTCCATCCCATCGATTGTTAAATGCTCGGTGAATCCGATGCACTCGCAACACGGACGCCATTTTCATCAATTTGAACATGCGCAACAGCTTTGTCAAACGTAAAGCGGAGACGTTATCCGTCAACGAAGATTCTCTGAATACTAAATCTAAAGGAATTGAGGAAATTACATCAATCGAGAACCAGCTCGTGATGTATCGATCGGATATTCGTTGTCTGTCCATGACTAAGTTGTTCCCGGCATCGTAAAATCCAGTGTTAAAATTCACGAATATATCGACGATAAACACGACGTCTACGACTCGATACATCAACTCGTGAAACGAACTCATTCTGACGTTAAACGCTAGGTGAAACGGACAGAAAATGGCGTTGTATATCACGGCTACGGCTAAGAAGGCGTCCCATATTCTCTTTCCTCTCGCTAACGGGTGAATAGTCGTCCCCAAGTCTACTCTCTTCCTTCGTCCCAAACGAAAAGGGGTGAGAAAAGTCGCTTTCCCCTTGTTGATGATGTTCGAGGACACGTTTTTTCTCCCTCCGCGAGGAGAGTGCAGGATCGTTGATGGATTCGAAGACGAAGAGGGATGATCGGGAGGAAGAGGATGACCCTTCATCTTTCCTTCTTCGCCTCTTCTCCTTCTTGTTCTTCTTCTTCTCTCTGTTTATTACTACTCACTCTGCTTTGCGATGTGATTTGATGATGTTTTCAAGAGCTGAGAGTGAGAGTTTCGGTTGCCGAGAAGAGGAGAGAGCAACTTCTGTGAGCAAAATCTGTAATTCTCAATCAACGTTTTTTCGACTCGCGTTTTGCGTTTTGGTTGACCAAAAAGCACCCAAACAAAAATTTAAAAAAAACACGAAGAGCGAGACGTCAAAAAAACGAGAGAGAAGAAGAAGAAGAAGAAAATCATTGCGAAGACACGAGAAGGAGAAGAGACGGAGGCAGAGCAAAGAAAAGGCGGCGGTCGAGAGGAAAAAGAGAACAAGAATACTTTCATCGGCCTCGGAGAAGAAGAAGACGAAGAAGATCTCTTTTTAAAAATGTCGAACAAACGAGGAGGTCCGGCGGAACCTCCTTCGTTTCTCCAAGAAGTCGCGTTTCTGGCCGTCTCCGCGTTGTTCAGTTGTTTAGTCCTTTCGTTCGGATTGAAACGCTTAGACCCGAACAGACAAACCTCGAAAGCCGCGGAACAGAGGAAGAAAGAAATCGCGAAACGATTAGGACGACCTAAATTAGTCACGAACGTGTACGAAGACGCGATCGCGAGCGACGTGGCGAACCCGGACCACATTAATGTCACGTTCAACTCCATCGGTGGTTTAGAAGACACGAAAGAAGCGTTGCAGGAACTGGTGATATTGCCGTTAGTGCGACCGGAATTGTTCTCGAAATCGAACTTGCTGAAACCAGCGAAAGGGGTGTTGTTGTACGGACCTCCCGGAACTGGGAAGACGCTGTTAGCCAAAGCGTTGGCGAAAGAGTCGCAGGCTTGCTTCATCAACGTCCGAACGAGCACGTTGCAATCGAAGTGGTTCGGCGACGCGCAGAAACTCGTCACCGCAGTATTTACTCTTGCGTGGAAGTTACAACCCTCGATCATCTTCATCGACGAGATCGATTCATTTTTGGGAACCAGGAAAAACAGCGAACATGAAGCGGTGACGCAGATGAAGACAGAGTTCATGACGTTGTGGGACGGTTTCAATACGGACTCCAACGCGCGAGTGATGGTGTTGGCAGCTACCAATCGACCGTGGGACGTAGATGAGGCTATTTTGAGACGGTTACCGCGATCATTTGAGGTTGGGTTACCGAATAAAGAACAAAGAGCGAAGATTTTGGGTGTCACCTTGCAACACGAGAAACTGGAGAAGGGATTCTTTTTGAACGAAGCGAGCGCGCCTATTTGGCAAATCGCGGAAAGGACAAAAGGATATTCCGGATCTGATTTGCAAGAGTTGTGTAAACAAGCCGCGTATGGACCAGTGAGAGATTTGTTAAGAAGTGAAACGAGAGGAGAGAATACTGGTGGTGGCCCAAGAGCGCTAATGATGAAAGATTTCGATGAGATTTTAAGAACTTCGAATACGAGCGCCCAAGCTGCGAGCAGCTACCAGTTCGCCGACGAGATGAGGAAGAGTACTAGAAGCATGAACGCTAGAGAAGGATACCAAGACCCAGAAGAGTTAGAAAAAGCACAATTAATGATGCAACAGATGATGGCGGGTTTGTTCCAAGCCGCTCAGAGCGAATCTTCTAGGTCGGGTTCACCAAAGCCACACCCGAAAGATCTGGACTGAGAAAGGAAAAGGAAAAACGCCACTCTTGAAAACAAAACAAAATAAATTAGTACACACACTATATAGATAAATTGCAAAGAACCAATATCTACGCGTTGAAAACATTCGAAAAAGCTCATAATAAACGAGAAAACACATTTGCTACCATTGAATCGCGCTATCTTCGGTTGATTCAGGGGGATTCTCCTTCTTCGTTTGCACATTGCTACAAAAACTGTAAAATAAAATAAAATAAAAAATAATTCAATTTGAAAAGCTTTTCATGAAATATTCCCGGTGAAAGTCAACATTCGTTATTGGATTTTATATTTCACTTCATCTATTGAAGTTGATTTGCTTTATACTCGGGAAATCTTACTTTGAATTGAAATAATATTTTTTATCAAAAAAGTTTTAATTATAATATTAATTAAACACATCAGAACAAAGATTTCACCACTGTGATGGATTTATAATTGTATGATCATTATATTTTATATCTAAAAAGTGGATCATGAATTAAATTGATTAAAGGAGTGATGTTTTCGAGATAGTCCACTAAATTTATATTTTAATAAGAAATTAAATAAATTTATTAGAGATCGAAGATAAAGAATTTTTGGGTAATCATTCTTTAAGTATGTACAAGGATATAATTTGTTTCAACTTACAAAATTAGGGATATTTATTCATTCTTTATATCTGTGAATCAATGGATAGAAATTAAATTTATTTTATTTTCGCCACAATTTTAGCGCGAGTAAAGAAGGAGAAGAAGAACATCAAAAGATGGCGCCTTCCTCTTCTTCTTTCGGTGCAGAGAGAGTTTACCGGAGTTGTGACGTGTCCACGAGCTTTGCGATAGATGTTTCGGGCTTGCACGGAAGATTTGCTGCAGCTGGAGGAGAAAAGAAAGAAGTTCTTGTCGAAGTTCGAATTCTTTCGTCCACGCCAACTAACTCAAACTCGAACACTCGAGAAGACTTTACGGAACTGACAACATCCAGCTCCACGAGGACCTCCTTATATCAAAATGGCTGTGCTCTCTTTCAAGAGAAGATTGAATTTCCCATGAAAGTGAACGATTTACCCTCGGATTCAGTCTTGGAGTTATCGTTGGTCGATTGTAATCGTAATCACCTTCAGAAAAGTAGTGGTACACTTGGTGAGAAACAATTACACGCAGGAGCAGGAACAAGAACGCGGAGGAGGAACAAGAACAAGAATGACGAACAAGATTCATCCATAATAGGTTACGCGCGTATAAAATTATTCGACGAAGCGACCGGAAAGCTCGTCGAAGGGCAGAAACGATTGCCGCTGCAGCTCTCTTCATCTCCTTCGAGCACCGCGAGTGGTATGAATACAGCGAATGGTGTCGCAGGGAATAACGACGACATCTCCCTTTCACCTCTAGAAGAATCCGCGACAGAAAAAGAACTCATCGTATTCACGGAAGAGCTCGAGCGTTTCGAGGAAATGCTTTCGAAGTACGAGCGAGGTGAAGTGCCGCACGTCTCTTGGCTTGATAAGATGACGTTCTCTAGAATACAAGATATGCGCCGGGCGAGACTGGAAGAGTTGGAGGAAATGAGCGGTTACGTTGAAGTTCACGTGGAATTTCCTACGTATGCGTTACCTATCATTTTCAGCGAAGGATTAGAACCGAAGAACGTGAGAAAATCTAGGAAGAAAAATTGGGAAAGTCTCGTGTGGCTTATTGACGAAGAGATAGCTATCGAGACCCAAAATCCTTCCGAGATCATGCACTACGAGTTGACGAGAACTCACGGGAGAGAAGTTGTCGATAAAGATTTAAAACCAAACGCAGAAGAGAAAGCTCGATTAGCAATTGCCATGTCGTCTCCGAGTACGAGGAAAATGGATATGGATACCCAAAATTTACTCTGGAAGTTTCGATACTCGTTGAGCTCTGATCCGCGAGCGCTCACAAAGTTTCTCAAAAGTGTGGATTGGAACGATAAAGATGAAACGAAAGCAGCGATTGGATTAATGCATCAATGGACACCCATCGGTCCCGCGGATGCTTTACAGTTACTCACTCCCCATTTCAAAAATATTGACGTCCGGAGCTACGCGGTGGCCGTTTTATCTCGAGCGGAGGATGACGAGATTCTTATCTATTTGCTCCAGCTTGTCCAAGCGTTGCGATATGAACCTTCGGACGATTCCGTCTTGTCTAGATTTCTCATTTCCCGCGCGCTTAAGAATACAGTGTTAGCCAATTTCTTTTACTGGTTCTTAGTCGTAGGTTTTGAGAACCCAAGCTTTGAGCGACGCGCCATGGCAACGCATCAGATGTTTGAGCAAGCTTGTCATGACCTTGGACCGGAAGGGACGCAACAGTGGATAGCGCTGAAACGACAGGGCGTGTTGATTGAGCGCTTAACGTCAATCACTGCAGACATTTTGAACTTAAGAGGCGCGAGAAAAGTTGAAAGACTACGAGCCATTCTGAATGGACAAGGCATAGGCACAGAGTTGACATATTTCACGCACAACATACCACACTTGTTGGATCCTTTAATTAGTTTGACGGGAATAAACTCGGAGGAAAGTTTCGTGTTTAAGAGTGCCTTGAGCCCGCTCAAACTCGCGTTCCGAGACGTCAACGACAAAACTCAAAACGTTATATTCAAAAGAGGCGACGATTGTAGACAAGATCAGTTGTGCGTGCAGTTGATTCAGCTCATTGACAAGTTATGGAAGCGAGAGAATTTGGACTTGCGATTGACCCCTTATCGCGTCTTGGCCGCGTCCACTGAAATTGGTTTGATTGAATTCGTGAAGTCTTCCGCTATAGCCGACATTCTGAAGGAGCACGACAGTCTTCGCGCGTACATAGCTATCCACAATCCGGACCCGAAAGGGCCGGGAGGGTGCACGATGCAGTCCTTGCAAAATTTTGTCAAATCGTGCGCTGGATATTCAGTCATCACGTATTTGCTCGGTGTCGGCGATAGACACTTAGACAACCTGATGCTAACGAAAGATGGGAAGCTCTTTCACATCGATTTCGGATACATGATGGGAAGAGATCCAAAAATTTCTCCCCCAAGTATAAAAATCAGTAAAGAAATGGTCGATTGCTTGGGGGAGTTCATGGACGATTACAAAAGGTACTGCGTTGAGGCGTACAACTTGTTAAGAAAGCCACACTGCGTGACATTAATTTTGAACTTGTTTGAATTAATGGCTGATTCGGATTTACCGGATTTACGAGGTGATGCTGGCGCGAAGTTGGAGGCGAAGTTTGCGATTGACTTGGATGACGAAGCCGCTGGCACACACTTCATACAAGAAATTCAACGAAGTATGAACGCGTTATTTGATCCTTTGTTTGAGCGAATACACGCGGTAGCGCAGAGAATGCGCTAATATGAATAGATAGCTGCACATAAAGATAGACATAATGAATTAGTGTAAAAGTAAAGCTAAGAAGAAGCAATTTAGTAATACATACAACAAAACAACAAAGCACATGCAAGAGACACGAAGACAAACAAATTAATCCTGGTTGATGTTATTCGGTTTGCGCGTTAAACTATCCGCATTGAACGTCATTTCAGAAAGACCTCTTTCCACCCAGTTCATAGCTGCAATCGAACCTTCTCTAGACTGTAACAACGCTTCCAATTCGCGGTAAGATGGTCTCTCCTCAAATGGTGGCAACGTTTCTACTTGCCCACTTTGTTGGTTCAAGACAAAAACTTGCCACGGCCCTCCAAAGACTTTTTGCAATCGAAACGTTTCGCCTTGAATCCTTTGCTCTTTCAAGAAATACGCAATCTCAAAGTCTTTCACAAACTTTTCGTTCTTCTCTCTCCACGGGCCGAAACCGAAGTCGTTCAATATGTTTCCGTTCAACACCCACTGCGGGTTGATAATCATATTCGCTCTCTTGGCGTCTTTCGTGATTTGTTTCAAGTCCGAAAGGACCTCCGCGGTTGGAAACGTCGTGCAAACGTCGTCACCGCTAGTTATTTTGACTACCGCGTCTGCATCGTCGATGACTTTCTTCGTCACCGTCTCTTCTCCGCTCACCGTTTTCATAAGCGCTTCGACCATAGGACTCATACTCTGATATTGCTGTCTCACCCCGCCTGGCCAATCGTCCAAATCCGTCGCTCCAATCAAAGGAATATCAAAAGTCACCTCCAAATTCTTCTTCCCACTCTCCAAGGCTTTTTTCACCGACTTCGCGGCTAACTCAACCTGTTGCGACGTGCTCTTGGGAAGTTCTTCCAAGTTTTGTTCCTGCGTCGTCGTCGTTGATGCCGATGACGACGAGAGCACTCTGACGCGGGTACTCGACGACGATCGTTTTTGTCGATGACTGCTGGCGAGGGTTACACAGGGACAAGAAGGAGGAGCGATGAAAATCGAAGAGTGACTCATCATCGTGAATGTCGTGATTGTTTCGAACACACGAGCGCGCGTGTGGATGGTAGGTATTCTGACGACTAAGAAAAGATTAGTCGCACGGGCGCAAAAATCAGAGCACCTTTCTTTCGGGTTCTTCTCGCGAGACGTCCGGCACAAAAAAAAGAAGACGCCGCGTTGCTGCTGCACCTACTCACCCTCTTTTTAAAAAGAAAAAGACATGCACATTTGCAACGGATGTTGGGCGGAGATTGAGGACCACGCGTACATCACTCGATGTGGCCATCAGTTCTGTGAGTGTTACGGCAGCTCGTTTTGACGCTATTAAAGCGGCGCGCACTCGTCGTTTTTTTTCCTTCTTCTCTTCCGCGTTCGCGTTCGTTCTCTCTCGTATTTTGTGCGACTCTTTCAAACTCACTCACTCTTTGTGTTTAAACGAATCGATGACGCGCGCGCGCACGCACAGGCGAAGAGGACATACAGAGAGTGCTGAGTGCAGGAGAGTGTCCAATCTGTCAAAAAGCGGTGCTCGAACGACACGTGAAGCAAACGCCGCTCGTCCTGGACGAGGAGAAAGTTCAGGTATGCGTCTTTGTTGTTTCTCTTCTTCACACGATAAAACAAAAACAAATATAGCTTGCATTAAGAGGATTCAACACGGATAACATCTTCACCGCAGCGTACCACGCGCAACAGTTTGCAATCAATCAACTGGAAATGGCGTATGCAGCTATACAAGAGCGAGGGCAAAGGGAATTCGAGAAGAAGTACGCAAAGGCACGAACGAAGCTGGAAGACGTACACGCGGCGTATTCGAAAGAAAGGGCGAGAAGGCAGGAGATGATGAAAGCTCTGAATGCTTCAAAAACGAAGCAGAAAGAAATTTATCGGCGATATGAGCAAGTGTGCGGCCAAAAACGTAGGTTAGAACAGATGTGTAACGAATTGAGAAGAAGTCACGGCGCCGGTGGCGGGAACGCAATACACAAGCAAAGCTTCTCAAACCAAGAGTTACGAGGAGTTGAAGGTGGACCGCACTTCTTGGACGAAGACCCGTTCGGCGATACGCCGATGCGCGATTCTGGAGGGAAAAGAGGAAGCATGGGGAATCCGGTTCGCCGCTCTTTACGGACGCACTCGCCGGTGCCTATGCGATCGCTGGACTCGTTGAATGACTCGCATGGAGAAGTAACGACCAAAGCTATGGAAGCTCCACCGGTAATGAATACCAACAAGATACCATCCTTTGGGCAAAATATCAACAACAATAACAACAATAACAACAATGATAGGAGGCGCTCGAGCTTTGGTTTAAACGCGACGAAGAAAGGCGGTGGTTTCGCCCCTGGTTTGGGGTTCGGGAGCAAACCGCAGTATAACAAACCCACTGCGAACCCGTTCGCTTCAAAGCGGTTTTAATCAACCTGTTCTCCCATCAACAATAACTTAAGTATCTTAATGCTTAATACGTTATATTCTAATAGACTTTAACGAACCACAAACACATACTTAGAAAGAGAGAGAAACACAAACATATATTTTAACATATATACACATACTCGAAGATATACTCGTATTCTTTTATATTTTCACTACTATACTGATTTTGCTAAGAATTATAATTTTCCTCAAAGAAACGATTGGATCGCTTGATTGAGCGCGGATAAAGCACCACCACCTACTCCATAAACTGCCATCGCTCGAGGACCGTTCATGCTCTTATACAAAACGCCAGCGCCGGCGCCTGCAAAAATGCTACACGCCGGATCGAATCTGTGTTCTGTATATATCATTGACGCCGATTCTAAACCAGCATAAAACAATCCTACCGCACCCCAGGCGTTACCGAACGTTCTTCCTCTGTACGACACCGCGTTCAGCACTCTGTTCACTTTTAATTTCGTCGTATCGATTCCAATTGATTCTCTAGGCGTTTGTAATCCTTTATACAAACCTATTCCTCCTCCAGCGACTGAGCCGCCCAGGTACCCCACCCCTGTTAAATACGTCAAGTTTTCGCTCCATGATCTCGTTCGCATCTGCCTCTCTTCGTCGAATAAGTATTCTGGAGTCGTGCTTATGGAGTATAACTTTTGCGACATCCCCGGGTCAAATGGACCGCCCAATCCAGTGTATGGATTGTACGGCATCGAAGAAGCGCCGCCGCTCGTACTTGCTAAGGAGGAGGACGACGTCGTTCCGAATCCGCCGCTCAAATCGGCCGGCGTTTGCGCCGTGGATGATGTGCTCGGCGCTGGAATAATCTCATCCAACTGCTCAGAAGTTCGACCACTCGAACTGCCCGCTTGTTCTTTCTTCCCTCGGATGCCTAATAAATCTCTCAACCCCATGTTTAAGTCTGCTTGTGTGTTAATAACTCTCTTTCTTCTAATTCGATCGCCGTCAAATCAACAAAAACAGCACTCCTTCAAATAATAATAATACTGATAATAAGAGCAAGCGGAGAACGTGAAGAACGCGACTATTACCCTTCTTCTTCTTTTCGTACTCTTCTGTTAATATATATATGTATATATATACTGACAGTTCACGTGCGCGCGTGTGTGTGTGTGTTTTCTTCTATGCGTCCAGCAGCGCGATTATTATCGAGAAGGAAGCTTTCGGAAAAAAGAAGGGCTGCCTCTGCTCTGGCACGTGTCGTTTCGTTTCTTCGTTCGCTTGCCCCATCAGCCATCAGCACCGCGCGACTTTTTTTTTTGTTTTTGTGGGCACGAGTGAGTTCGCGAGTACGCGAGAAAAATATAATAAAGGACGCTTTTTTCCAGGCAACACAAAATAGGCAGCGTATGTATACATACATACACGCATAGACGCTAAAGAAGAACACAACGCAGCAAATAATATACAGCATCGCAGTAGCTATTTATAGTAATAATCGTATTAGTAGTATTCACGATGATGTTGGCGACGACGGCGACGACGACGGCGACGACGGCGACGACGATGAGGACGGATTCGAAAACGAACAAAAAGCCTACTCTCCGAGGTAATCGCAGTAAACAGAAGAAAGCTTTGAGTAGGAGGAACGCGGTAGCTGGTTTAAACTCAGAGAGACTCTCCAACAACGAATATCCCATCGGTGAAGTCGTTTTGGGCATCGAGTTGAGAACACATGGGGCAAAAGGGGCTCTCATCGATACCGCCAACGCAGATTTTATGCGACCAGGAGTAGAAGTTGATTTAGAAGAGTTGAAGGAAGAAGCTGTGGAAGAGGCGCTGTCGAAAATTGCAACCTATTACAATTGGGGAGGAACAGTTGGTGTGAGCTACACGAGAGCAGTCATGCGAGTGTGCGGGAACCGCGATATTAACAAACATTTAGTGAAGATGTTTCCGAGATCGAAAGGCAAAGTTGGGTCGATGATACACACCGAGGCGGCGGCTTACGCGCAAATGTACTACGGACCAGGGAGGGATGTTGATGGTGTGGTTCTAGTTGTTACAATTGGTAAAGGTTTCGGGACGGTTGTGTATAACCACGGTCAGAAAGTGAGAAATATGAACATGACAAACTTTACTTGGACGTATGAAGGCGAATTGAAGAAGTTGCAGCAAAAATACAACTGGCAAGGTATCGCACCAGTGTTTCAAGACGACAAAGAGGAGGAAGAGAAGCAGAAAATACTGCAGTGCATCGATGACTTTGGCTTGCAGGGGAGTTGGGAAATGTCCTTCGATGATGTTGAAAAATGCGACATCGAGCCGAAAACGAAGGAGGTATTGGAGGAGTTTTTAGCGTGGGGCAAATTAGTCGACGAGTATCTTCAAAAAGTAACCTTACACGTGAAACCAGAGCGAGTGATTCTTTTGACGACCGGACACGCAAGCACGCTGCCGACAAACTTACTTTTCAAATTGTTTGCGCCGGCTATAGCCTCTGCAGGTATGAATCCCACAGACGCCTTGCTCATCTCGGAATCTCCGTCTTGTATTGTTAAGGGTGCTGCTTTAGGAGCGAAGCTGGAACTTTCTAACAAAGCTACGGTTGAAATTCTCCGAGCTGCGATTTGCAAAGATATCACCGGTTCGCCTGAACCGAGAATATTAACCGATGAAGATATGCAATTCGTGTTCAAAAGATTAGATAGAAACAAGGATGGGCAATTAGACGCAGAAGATATCCTTCGCGGTGCCGCTTTGTTTGAAGTAGTACTTTCGGAGGTAGAAGCAAACACTGTGTTGCGAAGTTTTGCGGGAACTTCGGCGGCACGAAATCATACCGCCTCTTTTGACGATTTTGAGCGTTGGTGGATAAAAACAGTGAAGAAGTCCGTCGTCAAACACGTGCAGAATCAAGAAGAACTAGAGACACACTTGAACGAAAAAACTTCGGCGAACGAGAATCCCCTCATTGTTTTGCAGTGTGGGTACTCGTATTGCAGACCATGCATAAAGTTTGAGCACTCGTACGAATCCGTCGCGAAGGACCCTCGGTTCAAGAATGTCAAATTCTTAAAAGTTGTAGGTGACGCTTCGCCTGCGCTTTCGCATTTGACTCACGAGCTCGAAGTTGAAAACACACCAGATTTTCGTATCTTTCGAGGAGACAAAGTGGTGCAGAGGTTTACCGGAGCTAACAGAAAGAGACTAGAAGACAACATAATCGCGGTTTTGGAAGGCAAAGATGTCAAAGAAATTCCAGGGATTATAATAAAGTAGTTTACTTTTAGTATGATAAATTGTTTGTGAATGCAATTTGCGCCTATCGTATGTGCTCCGATCTATTTCTTATCTACATCTGCTACTACTAGATTCTATACGTACACATGAATTGCTACGTTCTATTGCAAATAGCTGAGCGCGACTTTATTTCTTTACTTCCCCGTTGGTAGTCATATTAGAAGAATGGAACCACGCATTGTCTTTGATTTCCTTCTCCCAATTTGCGCTTCCGTCCAACACGGCATCAAGTTTGATGCGCACGCCATCTTCGGCACAACTGCTTCCCAATTTTTCATACTTGAGCTTCGAAGGATGCCAAACGCACACTGAATCTTCTCCAACATCATTTACGAACGATTTCCAAGAAACATTTTGATCTAAATCAACGTAAGCGAAGCGCAACAGTCGTTCAGACTTAAATTTTTTAGCGAGTGCTTGTAAGTCCTGTATTTGCTCCGCAATCGCTCCTTTCTCGCGACTGTTAACGAACTGAAGCACTACGTAAACGCTCTTCGTGAGTGCCGTAGTTCTTTCTGAGATTTCGCTCAGATTCATGACGACGTCATTGGCATCGAGTGCACTGAATGTTGAAGTATCCACGCTATCAGCAGACGAAACATTTTGAGCACCCTTGGCAAACTTTCTGTTGTGCAAAAACCGAAAGAGGGATATCTGAAGAACAAGCATGAAAATAATTGGAAAGGGACCAATCTCTACCATCACGATAACAGATTCTTCCAGGACTCGAGCGAGAGTTTGCGAAATATCCGTTCGAAACTGCTCAAATTGCGTTTCCAAAGCGAGACGTTCCCTTACCAAAAGTGCATTCGATACTTCGTCTTGGACCCAACGACTTGTTTCTTCGGTGTTGAACATTCTCCCAATCCATTCGTAAACTTGCTCAATATCTGCAGCATTGCCGTTGAATGGTTCGTTATTTATCTTGCCCGATTTGTCAGAGGTGAAGTGGAGCGCTCTCAACTCTGCATTTGAGGAACCGCTTTTGAAGGAATATGCATAACATGCCTTCTTTTGTTTGGCGCAATCTATCCGGGCAAAAACAACCTCGTCGTTCTCTAAAGCGGCGGCTATACTCATCTTCATCGGATCGAGTCGTTCTTCTCGAGTCTCATCTCTTTCTTTTCGTAAATCTTTCTTGATGCTGCTCAGAGTAAGCTTGAGAGCTTCCGTCGCTTTCCCGCCATAACCCAAGAGGAGCACACACAGTCGAGTCAACCCGCCAGACTTACATCGTATATTGTCCACACTACGTGATGTGATCTCTGGGATGAGTTGTAAATGATGCTCGGCAAATAAGCTCTTTAAGCTCTCTTTCCCAGAAACGCCGTGTTTCACAATGACTTCGTTCGATTCAGATTTCAGAACCACCACTGCTGGCGCTGATTCAACTCCGTATATCCGCTTCCACTTTCCTTGATCTCTTTCCGTGTGATGAATTCTAACCACATTTACATCATTTGAATAATCCGTTGCGAGTTTGCGTAATGTTGGACTTGGCGTCGTGGCGCGAGGTGAAAAGACAATAAACTTGACTTTGTCCTCCTTAATATTTCCCCTAGTTGTTGTTGTAGGAGCAAAGTTCTGCTCTAGCTCTTCCGACGTAATGCTGGGAACCTCTTTCAGTCGCAAAAGCTTATCCATAACGAACGTTCCTAAATCGTCTGCTTTCATTTCGCCTCGATATCTTTGCGCACACCAAAAGTTGTTGCATCCTTGCGCAAAGCCAACCACCGTGGGTAACTTGGAAAATGCAATCGGTTCGTTGGACATGAAGTATTTCGGAGCTACTTTCACGGCGAGCTGTCGATAGAGCTTTTGGTTCACTCTTCCGAACTTTGCAAAACCGTCGAGTGCTCTAGCGGCTTGTTCCCAACTCGATGACGCTCTTTGCGACGGTTCTGAAGCATCATCGTAGACTTCAATAAGCCAAGTGTTCCCGCTAGCGGCGTTATTGTTGTTGTTCCTCCTTCGGTTAAAAACGATGGACTCGAACGCACTCAAGCTCGTGAAATCGAACGTTTCTGAATCAATCGAATCAATAGTTTGTTCTTCGGAATCCCACCCACCTCGTTTCATTCGCGAAGACGAGGACGAACCTTTCTTTTTCGCAAACCGCTGGTGGTATCCGCCTTTTTTCTCTCCTTCCTCCTTCTCTTTCCTTCTCTCGTCTCTTTCCAAATCTTTCAAGTTTGCGTACCCTGTCACGTCGTAATTCCTCCTCTTCTCCGGATCAATCAGCGTCTTATACGCCATTTGGATGTTCATGAACTTCTCATCTATCTTTTCTTTTTCTTCCTCATTGATATTCTTCGCGTTTTGTTGTTGCTTATCCGGGTGAAACCGCAGGGAGAGTTTTCGGTAACTTCTTTTGATGGCTGAAGCGTCGGCGTTTTTGTCCACCCCTAAAATAGTGTACGGGTTCAGGTCCTTCTCTCCGGATGTGAAATGAGAACAAGACGAAGAGAAAAAGAAGAGGAGACAGAAGAGACGGAAGAAGAAGCGCGAGAGAGTAGGCGCGCGAAAACGCGCCGCTCTCTTCGTCGTCGTCATCATAGCGCGCGTGCAGAAAGAGTGATGATGATTTTTTTTTTTTGGTCGTTGTGTGATGAGAGTGACTTTTCGTCACGTGTTGTCCCGGGACGATCCCCTCTTCTTCGTGTCCGTTTTCCTTTTGCAGTTTTGGATTTGGAGTTGGAATTTTTTTCTATTTTTTCAGGGTACAGGGCGTGGAGACAAAACATCTTCTCTTCTTCCTCGTCCGTTCTCCTCATTCTTTCGTTCGTTGCACACGTACAAACAAACACCACGCGTCAATCAGAATAAACGATAACGGCGACAAAATCATCACACGCACGCACTCAACGACGAGATGGGGATTCGTCGGCAAACGAGCCAATCTTCACTGACATCACCGTCCATAACGTTCATATTAGTCTTCTGCTCGGGACTCTATTTAGGCGCTTTACTCCCGAACGAACACTGGCGACCGAAACCATTTATAAGCAAAGATAGTCCGAGATACGGAGGGCAAATGTTACGCGCGAGTTTTATGACGTCGAGCAGCGAGAGCCAGGCGATTATACCGGGAGCGGCGACTGATTGGGTGGAGAGTAGCAGTGGGAGTAGTGGTAGTGATGCGAATACACGTAGGAATAGGAAAGGGGATAGGAGTAGCAACGGAGGAGGAGGTGACGAGCAGAATGAGAGCGATATTTGTGACTGTTCCAAGAAAAGCGCGTCTGAACTACTCAGTTCTTTCGGTGAGAGCGGGTTAGGACAACTCGCTTCGCCATCGATTAGCAAAGAAGATGCGCTGGCGAAAATCGACGCGTTGCAACGAGCGCGAACGCACCTCGCTAAGGAGAAGGCAAACTTAGAAGGCGAGCGAAACGCGCTGAATAAAGTTGTGAAAGAGGCACAAAGAAGCGCAGAACAGTGCTTAAAAGACTTGAAGAAGAAAAAAGGTGGACACTGATGATGAATTCAGAGTATTGATGATATGTATCTCATCTCCTTTATTTTAATTTGAAACTATTACATCTTAGCGCTGCATTACAACTAAAGTTCTATTGCATATTCCTACCATAAAATTCAAAGCCTTTATTCGTCTTCGTCCATTTCGCCAACATACTCGGCGATTTCATCGAGATCGATATTATCGTGTACGGTAAAATCATCGCTCAATTGGATTCGCGCAGTATCGTTACTCTTATTCTTCTGCACTACCTTACCTCGGCGGCCTCGCAACTTCCCGGCGAGAATGACAACACGACCACCGGGTTTCTTCGGGACGCACGTTTCTAAATACGATTGACGAACGTTAGATATGAGCGACGAAGCCCTACCATTATCCCCATCAATTTGCACGGTACACTCCTTGGGCGTTGGAATATCTACAATCGTCCCCTTCTTCAGATAGTATATCCCACCTAAGAAAGATTTCGAGATGATTCGAACCCGAATGGACGGATACAGCCACGGTGCATCATCATCATCTTCATCTTCTGATTCTTCCTCCTCTCGTGGCTTCTTACTCTTCTTATTACCCGTATCTTCGCTACTCTTTCGCTTCTTATCTCCGTGAGGGGCGGGAGCATTTGCCATCTCGTCTAATTCAGAGCAACGCAACGTGATGACTTCACCCGAGGAGTCAAGTTCAAACTGTGCTTTCCCGTCAGCTTTTTGAATTTTCAACACGCGACCAGATAATCCTTCGTGCTTTCCTTTTGCAACATACATTCGTTTTCCTTCTTTCACTCCTAGCTCTTCTTTCTTCACGAGCTTTTCGTCGATAGACTTGACGTTCCTCATCCCAGGTGCTCGAGAAGCGTTTGGATCTCTCACTAATATTTCTGTCTTTTCCTCCCTTGATTCGCCCGGTTTCAATATCTTCTTATCGTTATTCTTCTTAAGCGTTGCACCAGGTACGTCCATGGTATCCGCTCCTAAACCTAATCGACCCATTCTCGGCACGAATTCTACTGGATCTGCTCTTCCACTCTTCGCGTTCCTTCCAACCCCTTCGCCTTCTTTCCAACCCATCCCGCGTAACATGGCCGCACCAAAATCCTCAATCGGCATCGACTCGTACGCCTCCATCGACGCTTCTTCCGGTAAATCCTCCACATCTTCTTTAAATGCCTCCAATTCCTTCTCTGCTAAGCTCTTACCGATGAACGATTCGTTCTTATTCTTATCTTGCTCTTTCTTCTTGTTCTCGTACTGCGCTTTCGCGTCGTCGTCCTTCGGCCCCATCCTCGTTAACCCGTACGTGGTGTTACTTCCCTGCGCGGTTTCGCCTCCGATAGTTTCCGATATCTCGAATCGTTTATCATCGTCTATTTTCTCGCTTTCTGTTGGAAGAAAACTCGGCGCCTGTGGTGATGTCGTTGTTGCACAAAGAGGAGGTGAGTTGTAAAGCAAATATTCCCCTACTATTCAAAAGCACAAAATAAAAAACGAACGAACGAACGAACGAACGAACAATCGAAAAGACAGACGAGATATATACAGAGAGATATGCATCTGAAGAAAAAAATAAAGAAAGACGGCGCAACAGGCGAGCACCTTTCTTTGTCTCCCAGTCCCGACTTCAAAAGTATTCCTCATCGCCGGAATAACCTTCTTCTCTTCCACTTTTTCCCGTTCTTCTTTCAAATGCATCTTGTCTTTCCCGACGGCTAAAACAGCCTCTCTTTTTTCATTCTTGTCTTCCCCTTCTTCTTCTTCTTGGACGTTGATTTTTCTCTTCTTCTTCGTCCCTTTGATGCCTCCCGAGAAGCCCTCGAACGATGCCATGGTGTTACTTCTTTTCTCACTTTCTTTCTGTCTTTTGAGCGTGTGGTGTGTGTTCCAAAGCAAGGTTGCGTGCGCGTAGGGGATTTTCTATTTTTACGTAAAACTCTCCTTTTTGGAACACCCTTTGTGCTTTGTGATGAAGTCTTTTCGTTCCTCATTTTTTTTTTCAAAAGACAACACACGCACGAAGAAGAAGAAGAAGAACAAGAAGAAGAAGAAACATAATCATCGTCAACAACAACAACAACAACAAGAGATGAACAAACTCAACGCGGGTCAAAAGAAAGGGGTGCAGGAGTTCGTGGCGGTCACGCAAGCGACCAACACGAACGCGATAAAATATCTGAAGAAATTCTCGTGGAACTTACAAGCGGCGGTGACGGACTATTTGGAGCATCCACCTTCTTCATCGGGAACGTCGTCGGCAAAAAACAGCGGTGGTGCAAACGCGTTCTCGGAAGCGACGTTAGAAACGTTCTTCGAGAAGTACCAATCGGAAGAAACGAAGAAAGAAACGGCGACGGATAAGAGAGAAATCGATGCGGAAGGGATCTGTCGGTTCTTTGATGATTTAGGCATCGATCCGGAGTCGGATTTGGTCACTTTAGTTTTAGCGAATAAGATGAACGCGCAAGAGATGGGGAAGTTTACGCACGAGGAGTTTACGAAAGGAATGCGACAAATCCAGTCCGATTCGATGGTGAAGTTGAAGAAAAAAGTACCGGCGATGAGGCAAGAATTACTGGACCCGTACGCGTTTAAATCGGTTTACGAATACGCGTTTAAATTCTCAAAGGAGGAAAATCAAAAGGCGTTGAATTTAGACACGGCGTGCGCGATGTGGGAACTTTTGTTGAAAGACAAGTGGCCTTTGTTGGATAAGTGGTGCGATTTCTTGAACCGAGAGCATAAGAAGGCGATTTCGGGAGATACTTGGAATCAAGTTTTGGATTTTTCGAGGATGTATAAGTCGAGCTTGTTCGGGTACGATGCGGAAGGGAAGGATGCGGCCTGGCCGTATTTGATCGACGAGTTTGTCGAGGAGCAAATGGAGAAGTTAAAAGAAGGCATGAAATGAGAAGGGAAGAGCTTTGCGGGCGACAGAGGAGGTGCAATAAACAATAGCTGATAGCATTATAAAAAATAGGATATAAACACACGCGAACAAATGTAATTAACTAGAACATACATACAGATACAAATATTATTGTTTTTATGCTGTCAGCGAGCGAGAAAAGAAGGCGCGCACCTGCCCTTTTCGTGTATATGTTTTACAACTAAGTTTTTTCTCTAAGTTTTTTCTCTATGTATGTATAATATAACGTTACTTTCGACGTCTTAATTCATCATCCTTTCGATACGAAGCAGGCATTTTATCTCTTCTTTCCTGAATATCTGTTTCTGAAGCTGGTTCTGAGGACATCTCTCCAGGAGGAGTCGATACGGAAATCGTATCGTCCTCGCTCGCTAAAATTGACTCGATGAGTTTGTCTTGTCTCTTGTCTCTCCCGCCAATCGTCGCACTCGTCGATTTAATCGCGTCAAGAACGTCGTCCATCATTGTCGTTCCTTCTTCCTTACCTGACACAGACTTCATAAACACAATCAAAGAAGTCACAATCACGGCGAAAGTGTTCAAGCAAAACCAGTTGAAACCAACCACCGAAAGCGTTGATAGAATCGGGTAAAAATACAATGCTTTCTGCAGAATGTTCATCCGCAAAGAGATCGTCGCTGACGCCGAATAAATCTCCGGTAACAACCCATTTTTCGTCTGTCCTCTGGGCAGTAACTTCACCGCTACTCTCGTGAAATCTCTTCTTTCCTTGATCTTTGAAAATACTCTCACGTCAATCGTTTGCTTCTCTTCCACGAATCCCGCCACGTGAAACGGCCAGTATGCCAACGTTTTTATCCATCTCACCAACGGCGATTGATATCTCAACAAAGTCGGCCTCATAGAATCTAATATCGTTTCCCCGCCCGAATTCACCAATTCTGCTTTCACTTGAAACATCCCAACCTTTCGATTATATTCTGAATCCGGCACGTCCAACTTCACGTGCACGTCAAACGTGGAATACGGAGAGACGATCCGTTCTTGAACTTTTCTCGAAAACCATGGGAGAAACTTCAACGATCTCTTCACGATGTTGTTTATTTGCTGTTCTTGTTGACCTTTATTATTCCCAGTAGCATTTTCTAGGCTTCTGCTGCCCTCCCAATAGATCGGTTGCTCTACGAACGACGCCATCGCGGTCGGTGTTTTCTCCGCAAAGTTGAAGAATAATTCCTCTCGCATTATCGCGGTGCCGGATGGCAAGACCAAATATCTCAAGGCGAACGCGAAGAACACGGACGAGAAGAGGAAGAGAGAGGAGAGAAAGAGAGCGAATATGCTCCCTAAAGCGGTTTTCTTGACCAGAGACGACGACATTACGTGTTGTCCGGATCGCGAGAGAAAGGAGTGACGACGAAAAACGAGAGGAGCGATTTTTAGTTTTTTGCACATTTTTTTGATTTTTCCGGATCGTACGTTTGTGTGTTTTGTGTGTGGCACAAACAAACCAAAAAATACCTAAACTACATGCGAAAGAATCGCTAGTAGATCTGTTTGATTAAAAACTTACTTTCGCATTGCTACTACTACTGCTACTACTACTACTCCAATTCTAATATAATCGTTATCATTCATCTCTATTCGACCGTCTGTACACGCGAGATTGAATGAAAATGACCAAGTCGCACGATATTGTTCCCATCGATCCGAGAAGAAAGGTAAAGCTGTTCATGCGTTCCTCTTTGCTTTCTTTCTGTAACAAGATGGCGGTGAAGTAGAGCGTGTTCGCGAGAGCAATGTTGCAGAACATGTACAAACTGATGCCTTTCGTCGATTTGCGAACGAAGTTTTTGGAGATTTGGAAGAATCTCCCGAAAATATAACACGAGGCGGAGAGGTATCCGCACGCCCTACCAAACCTCTTTCCCGTCCTGGAGATGTTTAGAGTTCGAACGACGCATCCAGTGCTAGAGATAAGTTTTCGCCTCTCGCTTGATTTCTTTTGCGCTGGCAAGATAGAAAAAGTACTGTTGTAGTATCTTCCGTGTGCAAAGAGCGCGAAGGAGGAAATGGAGAAGAAGAAGAAGAGGAAAAGAGCAGTCGCGCTAGGCGTTGCTGAAGATGGTGTCGTCTCCGGAAGAGTTTCTGATGGAGAAAGTGTTGTTGTTTGTAATCTAGATTCCGAATTCATCATCTCAATATCTTCCCCGTTCTCAACTTCACCCTCTTCCCTCTCACTTTCTTCTACTACATGGTAATATACGCGTGAGACTCGCGGTCGACAGGAGTTTAAGTGTTCGTACCAGCAGACTTGCGCAACCAAAAAAATATCGCTCACGGCAAAGTAGATGGCTGTGTAGAGCTGTAGTGGCGTCTGTCTCGTCAGTACGCAAGAAGTCATGTTCGCCGTATCCCCTATGAGCCATAAAAAGACAAACCAAACGCTTAAACCGGCCGCAGACTTCGTCCTAAAGTTCAGAACGTACTGTGGGAAGAGCGGGAAGATGAAAAGAAAGAGCGCAGTCACGCCCAGAAGAAAGCCGATATAATGCTTCGAAGTGTACAAACACACGCGAAAAATGTCTCGAACTATGCCATCCTTCGCTTTCGTAGCGTTAGACTCGTTATACCATATCGGACAGTCGCAAGAGGAAGGCATCGAGCGCGTGCTGTTTATGATGGGAACGTGAGAGATATAAAATTTTTTTCGTGCTGCTTTAAAGAAGTCGTCGTGTATTTTATGAAAAACGTGCGAGGATACGATACACAATGAATGAATAGAGCACAATCACTCCTTCAGAGCTTTTAAAACAACAATACATTTCTTCATTTCTATTTAAAAAAATAACGTGGTGTGCGCACTGATCGCATTACGCCGGCAACTTGTTTGCGGTGATCAACTCCAACTTGCGCTGCAAAAACGCCGATCCGCACAAGAACAAAGTGCACATTCCAAACATGGCCGATAATGGGAACATGGCAACGTTGTACAAAATTACGCACACGAACAAGTTCAAAGGAATGCGGAAGAAGTTCATCACGGTCGAACGAACGTCTTCGGGGACGTATTGAGCTCTCATTTTCATCATCGAGGGCCAGAAAATACCAACCATGAATTCAAAAACGAGGAACCCGCACAGTTGCAACTTGCCTTCAAATGTGATCGGTCCGCCTTTATACCCGCCGGAGCCTAACTCGAACGTTTTAATAAACACTGGAATAGATAACGAGCACGCGGAGATTAAAAACACCGATTGCATGTATTTCTCAACTCTTAAATCCGTTCTTGCCATCAATCTCGAAGACATGGACGAACCGATCATGCAAGCGACCATCATGGTGGCGAAAATCATGCCGTGAGGGATATCTTCGCCATTTGGCGACAACGCCGGCGTCCACAAGAAGACGAACGAATACATCGACGCTTCAAACAAAGATTGCATCGCTCCCAAGTAGAAAATTTTCTTATCGGAGAAAATCGCTTTGTATGCGGTCGAAAAAGACTGCTGTAAGTTTGCGTTCTCGACAACGTCGCCTGTGTTTTCCGACCAGGTGAGAAAAATGACCGCGCCGCCGATGGCCAAAAAGCAAGTCGCCGCATCGAACGGTGCCACCGGGCCCAAACTCATATCGGTCACTAAATAGTTCGCCACTAACCCTGAAACTATAGAGACCAACCCGTTCCCTAAGAAGATGGCTTTTGAGAACGTCTTATCTAACCAATCCGCTTCGTATCCTCTCTTGAAGTGCTCCGCAACCAACCACGACTCGAACACCGTGAACAACAAACTCGTGGCAATGCCACCAAAAAACCTCCCGAGCATTAAAACGTAATAATCCGACCAGTGCTTGGTCACGCAACTCGCGATGTACGTCGCCACGTACACCAAAGCAGCCGCTTTCCTCCCGTGCTTATCCGCCATAGAACCAACCACCGTGCCGAAGATCATTGAACTCCCAAACCCGGCGATGAAAAGTTTCCCGATATCCCCGGTCGTGTATCCGTAGTGCTGGTACAACGCGTACACGTACGGGCCTTGCAACCAATCCCCAGCCATCATCAAAGAATACACGAACAGATAGTTGTTTCTGAAACTCACAAAGGACGAAGGCATTTGCGTCTTGTCTTTTTGGGTGAACTTTTGGAACTCCATGAGCGTGCAAAACACCGCCAGGATGCTAAACTGCGTCCAGTAATACGCTTCCATTGTTTCTTTCTTTTTCTCACAAACAAAGCGCGAAGTGTGCGAGTGTTGTTTTTCGTTTGTTTTTTGTCGTTATCGTCCACAACAATAAGAGCGCGTTTGAGTGTTGGTATTTATCAAACAGCACAACTTTAACTTTAGCTTGTGTCCTGTAGTGTGTGGAATCGCGAGCGAGAGAAAAAAAAAAGGGCGAAATTTGGGTTTTAGCAGCGAACAAACAGTTTCCCTGCGGTGGGGAATCTGCTCTTCTGCTCGAGATGGTCTTCTGATGACGGTTTTTGGCACGATGGGCCCCTGGTGCTTGGTGCCGGGAAAAAAATTCAAAACAACAACAACAACAACTGACATCACGTCTCCTCCTCATCTGAAGAACCACACTTCTCAAACAGAAAACGCGCGCGAACACACGCGCACGCGGTTTAGAAATACACACACACACACACACACACACACACACACACACAAATCTATTGTAAAGAGGAACAGAAAGTAAAAAAAAATCAGAGAGAGAAAGAGAGAGTGTGTGCGTGGATTGAAAAAGCAAATATGGACGAGATGGACGATTTGGACGCCCTCATCGACGACGAGAACGAGATGGAGACGTACATCGATGAAGACGAGGAAGATATGGCATTTCTAGCGGAACAAGACGACGGAGACGAAGGAGAAGAAAAGAACATCGCCGGGGGAACTCAAAATCCGCCCGGGACGCAAGATTTGGATTGGTTAGAGAACGAAGCCGGTGCGACGCAAAATTCAAATAAAAAACGTCCCTCTTCTCGAGAAGATTTTGAAAATGCGCGCGCCGAAAACGATGGCGGAAATGATGCCTCGGCGGGGGCGGCGGCGGCGACGGCGGCAGCGGCAAAGAAACGACTGACGAACCCGACGCCGTCCTTGACCGAGGAAGAGCTGGCGAAAGAATTGGAGGAGAAGAAACGAAAACAGCAAGAGTTGGAAAGGAAAGAACGAGAGTTGGAGTTGGAACTTTTGAGATACAAGTCCGTGGCGAGAAATGCTCCACCTTTGTTAACTTCGGCCGAAGCCGTTTCGGCGGGATTCAAAGTCGTCAGCGTGACCGATCCGAACGACGTGACGAAGAGAGTGTATTTGAAAGTCGAGGAGCGCCCATTGGGGGAGTTGGATGGTGATTCGAACGATGAACACGATGTTTTGTTGAGCGAAAACCAACTCGCGCGAAAGAAAGGAAAGAGAGGTTACGACCACGCTCGAGCGACTATCAATCGTATTCACTTGTTGAATGAACCAATAAACGATATGCTGATGGAAATTGAAGAGAAAAAATCAGCCGCTTTGGCTGCGAGATTGGCAGAGCAAGCGGACAGAGAGAACACAATGCCTACGGAGGAAGAGATGCGGAGCGCAGAGGAAGAAGAGAAGATGAGCGCGGAAGAATTGGCGGAGATGCAAAGAAGGAAGAAGAAAATTAAAGAGTTGAAGGCGAAGATTGCGAGTTCGTCGTGGTTGACAAAATACGCGCCGAGAAAGTTTACGGATTTGATATCCGACGAACGATCGAATAGAGAGTTGTTGAGATGGTTGAAAATGTGGGACAAAATCGTGTTCAACAAAAAGACGCCCGATGAAAAGATGAATCATTCAATGATTAATCCTTCGGTTATGAACGGAAGCAAAGGACAGAATAGGAACAATAACGGCAAGTATCAACAAAAAACGGAAGAACTTTACGATGCATCGGGAAGGCCGATGAAGAAAATAGCTTTGGTTTCCGGCGGTCCTGGGGTTGGTAAAACGACGCTGGCGCATATTGCAGCGAAACACGCAGGATATCGAGTCGTAGAAATCAACGCTTCAAGTACGCAGAAATCGTCCAATGGACTCGTCGAAGCCGTAAAGCAAGCCGTAGAGATGCGCTCGGTGTTGGAATCGATGAAAGGGATCTCCGTTTCAACATCGAGTAGTAGCCAAAATGCGATGCCAAACTGTTTAGTCATCGATGAAATTGATGCCATCTTTGGAGGAAATGAAGGCAAAGGCGCCATGGGTGCTCTTCTAAAACTTGTGAACGGAACTTCAGCTGGTAAGAAGAAAAACTCAAATGGTCCCTTGAATCGTCCGATTATCCTCATTTGTAACGATATGTATTCGGCCGCGTTGCGACAGTTGAGAGAGGTATCGAAGCTCGTAAGGCTGCGTCCGCCGATGGCAGCGAGAGTCACCAATAGGTTGCGAGAAATCAGTGTGAAGGAGAAAGTTTCATCTGATCCAAGAGCACTCAGTCAGTTGGCAGAGATGTGTGAATTAGATATTCGTGCCTGTTTGAATCATTTGCAATACAAGTCGCTCGGGAGAGGTAAATTTACCATGGCGGATGCGCCCATTTCCGGCGAGAATAAAGATATTGGGGCAAAAGCGTTAGAGATGATGCGTGATGTATACCGAGGAAGACATACATTCATGGAGAAGACGTACCCGGGAGCGGCAAAGCATTTTGACTGGATGTACGATAGATTTGAAACGTTTGGAGATGACAATTTGTTGTTGGAGTCTACTTTTGAAAATCTTCCCAGTGCGAAGCTTCAGGATTCAACTATGGAAATGTTTGCGTTGGCCTCGAAAGACATTTCTAACGCGGATGTTTTCAAAAGCTCGAAACTAGCGAACTCGACGGATTATTTCTACAGTCAAATTGCATCCGTGCACCACCGCGCGAGTGGTTGCAGTACCATGGATTCCATGGAATTCCCAAAAATCAAAGCCGCAGAGAGAGAACTGCAGAGGAAAAGCGAAATCTCGAAGGAATGGATGGAGAAAGCAAAGATTGATTCGCGTTCTATTTCAATGCGCAAGTCCAGTCCGGTTGACGTGTTACCATACGTTTTGACAATTATAGCTCCTGACGTGGGCAGAGCTGCTGGGTACGATTTCATGTCGCAAAATGAGGCTGAAGTGTTGAAGCGCGCAGTGGACGTGACGCGTTCAGTTGGTCTGACTTATGCAAAACCGTCGTCAAAAGGTTCATTCGATAGAAAGGCGTACAGTTCTGATTTACAGTTACAACCGGCGATTGACGAACTCGTAAAATACGGATGTAGTGTTCCTGGAACGGAGTCGAAACCAATCTCTGCTAATGGTGCCGCCATCCGAATGTCTCGCGAGGAATGGATCGCACAACGAAACGCATTGAACGATGAAAAAGAGAAGCTAAGAAACGAAAAGCTTGTCGATCGTCGCGAGCTTGGTCCTAACGCTCGAGCATTGGTCGCCCGAGAAGTTGCCATGGACGAAATCCGCGAACGTGCGAGAAGCTTTGATCCTGAACGCGTGTTCACTCCAGAAAAAGGAGGCGAAGGAGGTGTCGAAAAAAAGCAGTTTACGAATCAAAACGTCGTAAATTTGCCTCAGTCTGCCGCTTACGACGAGATGAAGAAAGCCGGCAACGCGAGACTCGAGCTCGGCTTCTCCGGCGGGAACAAACACAAAATGGCTGCGAGTACCAAACCAAAATCTTTGACAAGTATTGGTGTTACAAAATACAAATACAACGAAGGCTTCACGAACGCTTTGAGAAGAACAGTGTATATGAAAGACTTATTCCCCGAAATGGTAGCCAGCAAAGATGTGGAAGATGAGGAACAAGAAGAAGAACCAGTGAATGTGAACAATGTAGGAGAAGAGGCGATGATGGTGTAATAGTTGAATAATATAAATCCAGCGACATGCTTTATTTCTTTTGAGTTCTCTCTCGCGTTCAGGTTGTTTTCACACACACATATAATTTTATGTTTCGAAGGCGAGTCACGAAGACAAACACAAACTAATCCACACATTTACACACTAACACAAAAAGTAGGCTTACACGCGGAACGGGGAGGGCAGATTTCAAATCTCACACGCACACGCAAAAGACGAAAAATGCTCGCACACGCTCGATTCGTTTGTGCGCCATCGACGTCTTCTTCCTCCTCTTATCGTACTCAAAAATATACGTTTTCGAGCAGGAGAAGCTTTCCTGAACAACGTCACTCGGCTCCACAAGTCCATCGACGAAAAATGAAATGTTCCCACGCTGCGTTGACCAACGCGGACATAGAACGCGCTCGAGGAGGTGATTTTCGCGAAGCTGCCGAGTGTTTTGTCGATGCGTTTTTCGTCGACGGTAAATCGAATCCGAACGACCGAGAAATCGACTCTTTAGAGCGCGCCCAGGCGTCTGATTTATCCAAAAGATACTCAAATGCAAAGAAAGGGGCGATGTTCATCGTGCGAGATGATGAGACGTGCGATTTGTTGGCGTGCGCGGGGGTGGAGTATCGACGTTATTTAGGCGATTATGATTATGATAACGTTCCCGATGATGTGGATAGATTCTCGCTCGGGTCCTCGATAACGGTACCGATTATTGCAAACTTAGCCACCTCTCGAAAGGCTCGAGGGAAAGGCTACGCAAAGGCATTGGTGAGAGAGTGCGAAAAGGAGGCGAAGAATAACGGCTTCGAAGAGTGCGCTTTGATAGTAGAAAGTTCGAATAATAAAGCTCGTTCGTTGTATAAGAAATTGGGGTATAGAGTTGCGAAAACGCTGAAAAATCAAAATGCGTTGAAGATGCAGAGCGACGGGAAAGCGAGAGTCGTGAAGGTGACCACTTTGTTAATGAAGAAGAGTTTACTCAATCAAAGACAAAGCATCGATTTAGAGAGTCTCATCGTTCCGATTGGTGCGGCAGCGGCTTTATACGCACTCAGTGCCAATGACGACCTTCGAGACGCCATCTTCGGCTTTCTTGGCACCTCGTAAAGAAGTGTCATGAAGGATCAATATCATCACGGCAAACCAGTTAATTTGACATCCCAGAGTAGTGAAGAGTGAGCGCTGAGATTTACATCTGTTTCAGTATTTATATAATTACGTTGTTAATATATTAATCTTTCCGAAGGCAATAAGTCCCCGGAGTAGCCGCCTCTAAAGAGCTAAATTTATCCTTTACTTTAGTTTACGTACGTTAATCGTCGTCTATTTTCTTTTTATTTGTTTATTTTCTCTCTTCAAAATGCCTCTTTCTTTTGCGCGCAGCTTTTAGCGTATTTTACTCGTTCTAGTCGCGATCATCACGCGTCGACTTTCTTCTTTGCTCTTTCTCTCTTAAAGTCCTCTAAAGTCTTGAACTTGGTTTCCATGATCTCTTTCAAGTCATCTCGCATGGTTGGTTTCTCTGGACCTTTGTAGTAAAAATGGAAAGCCCAAAACTTTTCCAACCCGTAGAGCGATCCACTCTCATAATCTCTCAAGGCATACTCTTCAAAGTCACGATATATTGCAGTTCGAAAGCGCGACTCTAAGCCATAAGAATAGAATCTGAACAAGCACTGCAACCCATAGTGGTGGTTTGCTCGTGCATCTTCCTCAGCGAGACGGCAGAACTCTTTGTACATCTTCACGTTGAAAGTTTGCCTCAAGAAATAACTCCAAAATCGAAACAAAGTGTTCATTTCTTCCGATTGACCACAGCCAACCCGCTTACGCTCCTCGATGCAACGTTCGTGGAATGCTTTATATTTCTGCTGCTTGAAGCCATTTTCTTCCAACAAGGCGTGCGAAACGTGTGAAGGTGAGTCTCCTGCTCTTCTTTGCTGCGCTGCTTGTGCGGCTTGATGCATTTGAGAGCCAATTTTAGGAGAAAACGAACCCATCAACCAGCCGATGTCTTCGCGTTGGGTCTGCCCATCTTTAGGAAGCGATGAAGGGAAGAAGTTCGCGGTATCTTTCTTCCAAGAGCCAGTGACAGAATTTCTCACCGGGGTTGACATCGCTGGCGTCGCGCCTGCTCCCGCAATCGGCCTCGCTGCGGAACTCCCGGATGTACTTCCCGGACCGTGGCGGGCTCCCTTCTGCGTGACAATCATTAGTCGACCAACATCGACGTCATTCATATCATCCTCTTCGTATTCGTCGTCGGTGTTTTCGTCATCGGACTCATTATTATTGTCGCCAAAGTCTTCATCCATCTCGAAGTCGTCCGACTTCGTTGGTGGTGGTGCTGCTGCTGCTGCTGCCGCGTTGCTATCTGCGGGTTGTGGTGCGCTTGCTGATCCATCGGCAGATAACAGCCAGTTTCGCCATTGATCACCACCGATTCGAATCGCATCCTTAGCCTCGTTAAATTCAATCACTGTCGACCCTTGCAACGCTTCAGACAACGCGGTCGGATCAGGAGTAAGCATACGCACTCTGTTGAAGGCGCCAATCACAGAAAGAGGAATCCAACCTTCCGTCGGGTCCATCTTTTGTCTAAGGAATAAGTCGCGGCATAAGTTATCGACCGAGAAGTAGTATTCAACTTGTCGCTTCAACGCCGCCAAAATCTGAGCTCTAGTCGCTACCGGGGCTGCCATATTCTGCGGATAATATCCATAGCTTTGAGGCGGCATACCTCTTCCTCGGACGGGATACCCTTGTGGCATGTAACCAACGTTGTACGGCTGTTGGTTATAACCTCTTCCACCATTGTTCATGCCTCCTCGCCCTCTGCCTCCTCTTCCTCTACCAGAGTTATCGTTATCGCCCCCTCTGCCTCCTCTTCCTCTACCTCCGCTACCATATGCATACTCGCCGCCGTGGTCTGATCCTACAGATCCTATGGAACCATTTCGACTGTGTCTACCACCACCTCCAGCTCGCCCACGTCCTCGGGCTTTAATGTTCGTATCGACACCGCCTCTGCCGGGGCCAGTTCTCCCACCCGGGCCGGTTCTTCCGCCTGTGGCCGCACTCGCCGGCCGATTGCTGTTACTGGTGTTGGTATTGTTCGCATTCGGATTGGCGTTGTTGTTGTTGTTGTTGTTGTTGTTGGTATTATTGCTGTTGTTTTGATTGGTTTTGTTTTTGTTTTTGTTTTTGTTTGCTTCGCTATTCTCGTTGTTATTATTATTGGCATCTTTGGGCATCGCATTTGAGCCATCCTCGCTCGATTTTTGGCTCTTTTTTGAGCCCGAGTTTGAAGCGCCTTTCATTCCGTTCTCCGCCGCTGCTGCTCTCAATAACTCGCTCTCCGCGCCAGTAGGTACCGCCGTTTCATCTCCTAACGAAGGCCAGACAGCAGTTTCTGCGACCGCCGCGGTCGGACTCGAACCAGGCGTTGTTCCGCCGAGTTTCACTCCTCCCCACGCCGGTTTCGAAGGGGCTTCCGCCGGCACTAAGTTTATTGGTTTCTCCTTCTTATCTCCGCCTTCTTTCTTATTATCGGACGACGACGAGTCTTTATTATTAGCGCTATTGCTATCGTTATTGTTTTTATTCTTCTTCTTTTTGCCCGAAGATTTGTTATTGTTCGAACCCGAGGAACCTTTGTTGTTATTGTTGTTGTCTTGTTGAGAAGTTGTTTCAATCGTATCATTTAACGTATCCTCAACTCTCTTCTTCCCGCCGCCGAACAAAGACGCGAACGATGTCACGGCCGCGGCCGCCATGCTCCCGACGGTCGTCGCGGTCGATTGGCCTTCGTTTGAGCCCGAATCTTTTTTCTTCTCTTCCTCGGGTTTGTTTGCTACCGCCGAAGAAGCAGCTCCGTCTTCGTTATCTTTCTCCGAGCGCGACGATGAGGAGTTGTCTTTTTTCGTCCCACTGGCTTCCTCTGTTTGAGCGGATTTTACAGCCGCTGTGTTTTTTTTCTCGTCCGCAGCTGCCGGCGACCCGGTGGACTGCTTGAGCACGTTGGCCCAGGGCGCGGACATTTTCCTATATAACTCGAATACTTTGTTACTCGAATCCACTCTTTCTCGGTGCGTTTATCCTTCGCTTCGAGGTTGTTTTGCTCGTTTGATTTGCGTTTTCTGTTAAGTGATTTTTACGCGAATTTGACGAGAAAAAATGTGTTTGTGCACTCTCTTTCCTCGAAATGCGCCCCTCCTTGCGGAAAATGGAGACAAAAAAAAATGAAACTCTCTTTTCTGTCGCAATGGGCGTCTCGCGAACCGTATTCTTTCGATAACTTCACTCAAACGCGTGCGAAAGTATTCAAAGTCTGCGTTTCAGCGAGAGATACTCGGGATATTTCCACGCGAGAAGCACGAAAGCACCCTGAGGAAAAAAATAAAGAATCGGCAAAGCTGCAAACCAAAAAAAAGTTGCTTCTTATTTCCCTTTTTTTTTGATTCGCGACCTGTGATTCTATTTTGCCCGAAAGCAGTTGCGGAGGGGTGTGACTACGATGCTTCAAAATTTACGCTGGTTTATAAAAACATACTCTATGTTCAAGCTATTAACATATTTTCTCTCTCTCTCTCTCTCTCTCTGTCTCTCTCTCTCTCTCTCTCTCTCGTGTGGTTTACTCTCGCTCTTTCTCTTCGTTTGCTTCCTCGCTCTTCTTCGTCTTCTTCCTGGCATCGCTCGTCGTCGCTCTCGTCGTCGATCCACTCGCTTTTGTCGCGTCGTCGTCCTTGGACGAAACGACTCTTTTCACGCGCTTGACGACTTTTCGCGTCTTGGGAGAACCGCCCTCACTCGTCGGCGCTTCTACTTTTCGAGAGCCCAACTTTTCGGCTAAACGTTTCGATTCTGCATCGGAAAGTGATGACGCTGATGATGTGGTTCTTCGATGGGACTTTGCGGACACTCGGCGAGTACCTGGGGCGACTGGTTGTATCACTCGAGAGGAAGAGGAGGAGGAGGAGGAAGCGGACGGTTTCTTAATGCGACCAGTCGTGGTCGCACGAAGAGCCCCTGTTGGATCAGTTTTCTTCCGTTCCGGAGCCGACGACGCCATAGAACGGGAAGGAGAAGAATGTGAAGAAGAAGGTATTTCAAAACCCATACCATACGGACTAAACGTAGTTGACGACGACGATTTTGAGTCTGGGGCGTTGAGTTCAGACATGAAAACGTCAGCTCCTAGATCTCTAAGAGACGCTTCTTCTCGCGCTCCAGCAGTCAACTGCTTCATGGTTAAACCAGCGTGCTCGTAGAGAAGATTTGCCACGTACTCGCGTCTATCTTTTTCTGCTATATTATGCCAAGTGAACCATGGTATTTGAATGAGCGTCCATCCTTGTTTTGCCAAGATGGCCTCTCTCAAGTTATCGCCACCGATTCGAACAGTGGGACGGTTCGTCGCGTAATGGGTCGGTCCATCGGCTTCAATGCAAATCTTACGACCTTTCAACGCAATATCTAAAGAATATAAACCACCTTCGCTGAGAAATTCGAGCTCGTGAGGGACACCCATTTCTGAAAGCGTCGATGAGACTTCTTGATGAAACGTAGAAATCGTCACGCACTTTCTCGTGACTTCCGTCCAACTCTTCCTCGCCATGCTTTCCAACTCCGGGTATATTAATTTTCCACCGTGCGAAGAAAGGACCTCGTACGCAAAATGAGCCTGATAAGCTTGATTCAAGGAAATTTGCTTGATTGCTCCTCCAGTCACGAGACGATTATCGTTCTCGGAAAGAAATTTCTCAAGGTCTATCGTCGCGAACTTTTGACGAAACGCTTCAAAAATATTTTTTTCCTCGATAAATCCCATATTTGCAACTGCCCAAATACAAGTCGTCAATGATTGAATGGTGGTTAGATCCATCTGCCGTATCAGCGACTGCACGAGCGCATACACTATGTCTTTCGGAATTTTTAAACCTAAAATCGACCACGACCACAACATTTGCGAGATCCCTTGGACTGTAAATTGGTCGTTTTCTGCTTCCATTTTAGCTCTTTTACTCATTATTTCAACGAAATCATCGTCGGGTAAATACGTTGTGAGCGCCAAGCTTCTCATGTAATTGACGATTGGTTGCGTGCAGTTCTTATTCTTTTGATGCGGATCGTACGTTACTTTAAGCCATTCGGTCATTTCTCTCATGACGTGTTGGTAGCACCTTCCGTTGTCACTCGGATGGACACCAATTTCTGACATCCCGTAGATTCCATTTACGAATACCATGACCGTAAGCGTATCTTCCGTGTAAGCTTGGCCCATTCTCGTAGATTCGGATGTATCCTCTGCAAGCCACTTTTCTTTCACCATCGTGCTCCGCGAGTAGAGCATCGCGAGATGATCCACAAATTTCTGACTCGGACGAAAGTTTTTGAACTTAGTGTACGCCCAGAACGCGTTGCAACTTTCCACCGTCGTTCGATTATGCAAATCATCGTCCCATCTATCACTCGCTCGTCTTATGAAGTCATACTCTGGCTCGTACTCTAAGCAAGCGTAAGCCCAAAGACTATTTGAAATGCCCTGAACAAACATCGTTTCAAGTTTTGGTTCGAGCATATCTTCAATTCGCTTGAGTAAACCACGCGGAGGCGTGTAAACATCACCAAGACCTTGCTCTCGCAACGTTGCAAGAGCCCAGAGTATGTTCGTGAGCGACTGAATCGACCATATTTTTGGATCATTGAATAAGTTTTCTGTCATGCTGTGAAGGAACATGCTCGCAAGATCTTCTCCCATGTCAAATTTGAGTTGCGCGCACGCCCACAAAATATTGGAAGTTTCTTGCGTCTTGAAGCTGCCAGCACCAAAGCCATACGCTGAAGATGTGCGAGGTCGGCCTAAATGCATCGCTATACCTTTTCTAAACGCCGCTTCCGTTTCGGGCCGAAGTTTATAGCCTAGCGTACCGTATGCCCACAAACAGTTGGCGACACCTTGGGGAACGTACCCTTCCATGACGTTCAAATTCAATTTTTCGATGGCGTCCAGAAACTCGGCTCTCATACTCTGCGGGACTTGCTCCGTAGGAATGCCCGAAAACAAGTCCTCCACGTTATGATCATCGCGTTTATAGTAAAGCATGTTTTCTTCTTTGACGGCTTCGTCGTATTTACCCGAAGCGCTCATAATCGTGTATGCCCAGAGTACGTTTGAAACGTTTTGCGCTGTAAATTTCATATAATCGTTCTCCTTCGCACAGTTTATGTACTGTCGAATCAAAAGTGTAATGAGTTCGTTTGCCTGCAATCGCGTTTGCGCTCCGCAGTGCGCTAATCCCCACAGCATATTCGAATATTCACGGCTCGAAGGCGTTCCGTAATCCTTCGCCAGATCTCTCAAGTCGTTTGCATCGTTCGATCTGGGTAGCAACTCTTCTATGCGCCAAAGCAACTTCTGGAAGTGCTTGTTCTCCAAAATGGTCTTACACGTGTAGATGATGTTTTCGTTCGTTGCAAATTCGTCCTCCCCTTCGTCACCACCTTTCTCCACCAAGCTTCTAGCGTTTGGATTTACTTCTGTCAACGAAATCTGTCTTTTGTCACTAGACGTTCGAAGATATTTGCTATCGCGAACAAAAGTCCCGCACTTGTGAACAGCCGTCGCACAGTTCACCACGCTAAAGTTCATACCGTTACCATTGATGTAATTTAGCAACGATTTTATGTTTGGTTTATTTTTAATCGTATCGTTTCTAAATATGAAAGTGTCTTTCATATATTTTTTGGATAGCAGTCTGCCAGACTTTCTGCTCTTCTCTTTTATATTCGGACGAGTGTCCGCGACATGTTTATTCCGCGATGGTGAGCTTTGCTGCCGCCCAGACGACGACGACGACGACGACGACGACGACGACGACGGCAAATTTTGCCGAGGCAATCTTTCGTTCGAAATATCCCCGTAAGCCCCGCTTGATTCTACTTGTCGTTGCACGTATCTTCTCGCGCTGACCCCCTTCTCTTTCTCTTCGTCGTCCGCTTTTCTTCTCCCTTCTCGTGGACTCCTGGTTTTGCTATCCTCGCTCGCAGCTTTTCTCTTCTTCTCTTCTCCTTCTGTACTACCACCACCGGAAGACGAAGAGGAATCGCGTATCGCGCGCGTCCTAAAAGCTCCTCCGAGGGGATGACAACGCGTCGCTGCTCTTGAAGCGAACGATGCCCCCAACGGGGTAAAATTGATTTCCAAAGAAGAGGACGTTGAGGAGCACGACGACGACGCCAACGAAGAGGAAAGCGCTCTCGTTCTGTTCAGGCGTCTTTCCGTTCGCGTGGGCCTTATTCTATTACCACCACTCCATCTTGTTCTCGCCGATGACAAACCTACAGTCGTCTTCGTCGGGAAGGAAGAGAACGTTAAAGGCACTCCTCCTCCACTCGACGACGACAACGACGCGTTAGTTTGCTCGTGCTGCTGCTGTTGACACTGAGAAGAAGACGTCGTCGTCGTCGTCGTCGTCTTCGTTGCCGCAGCCGCACCACCGCGCAGCAGCAGCGCCGAATGAAACATCCCTCTCTCTCTTTCTAATCACCGAGAGAAGAAGAAGAAGCAAAGAGACTCTCTTACCGTGGCCTGTTATGTGTCTCTCTCTTTCTCTCGTTTTGTATCTCTTGTGTGGATTCCAATTTTTTATTTTTGTGTGGTCTCTTACGTGGGGAGTGCTAAGGTGCAGCGAAAGAGCAGCGAAAGTATTCAATATCAATGTGTTTGGACAATTTTGGCTTATGACAAAAGCTTATATATATACGTATGGGTCTCTCTCTTTCGCCTCCATTTCTCTCTTTCTCTCTTTCGCTCTTCCCATCTCACTTTCTTGCTCTTTTACTTTCCTCTCGAGGGGCGCACTCGCAGCTCTTCCGGCGCGAACGCTCTCCCTTTCTCTTCATCTCCACGCGTATACCCGCACGCTTCCTCTCCTCTCCTTTCTCTCTCTCTTCACAGTTTAGCTATTCTATTTATTGTTTTCGATGACGATGAAATAATTTTTTTCGCGCGTATTGCTCTCCCCTTAATAACTTTCGTCTCTGTCCAAACGACCGAGATAGTATTGCAACGTGTTCACCACCAACTGCTCCATGTTCGAGTTCAACGCCTTTCCGTGATACGTGCACAACATGGTATCCACAGCCGCAGCGCCGATCGTATCAATTTCCGCCTGGACGACGTTCAAGTTCAAATCCTTCAACACGCGAACAATTTCAGACAATAAACCCGGTCTATCTGTAGTTTCAATCAACAACTTGGACTTGGTCCCATTGGCGACTGAGGACACCGTGATTCTAGTCGGCACAATTTGTCTCTTCTTCTTCGTCGGAGTCACGTACTCAGTTTCCGCATCGTCCGTAACTTCGTACGGCTTCGAGTTTCTCGCCGTTTGCTGCACAAACTCTTGCGCTTCCGGGTGATAATAGCACATAGTTGTCAACACTGTTTGTCTCAAATCCTCCAATCTCGCCGACGCCGTGATCTTCTCCGAACTTTGGTGATCCGTCACGTAGAAGCGGTTTTGGTTGCTTTCCGTAATTTCCGCTCGGGAAATATCCAAACCCAATTTTCTAATCGCTTCGCAGGTATCCGCGAGTTCTCCGAGTTTGTCTCCAAACTCAATCTCGAGGATAGTTGCCAACGGGTCCGACAAGTTATCGATGATAACTTTCGGGACGACTTTCTGCGCCTCGTCCGTCGCCGCTTTGACGCATACGTTCGCTCTGCGAGCAGTCGATCGCGATTTCGAGGTCGTTCTGTTTGTTTATGCGTCGAAGTACGAACCAGAATTAAAGTGTGTACGTGTGAGAGAGAGAGAGAGAGAGAAGAAAACGTCGTCAGTATAAATCTATAAACTCTCTCTTTATTTTTTTTTGCTTTTTAGGGCCGCTGCTGCTCCCTCTTCAAGACTCTCTTCTTTTCTTCCTTATCTTTTCAGAAAAGGCACCTTTTCCCTTTCTCTCTTCTCTCTTTCTCAGTTCGACACGTCGAAAAAAAGGAGAATTTTCAGCCAAAAAAAGAGACGTCTTTCCACCACGAGGCCGTTCGGCCTCGCTCTCTCTCTCCTCGTCTCCTTTGTCTCTCTCTTTCCTCCTCCTCTCCACGGCGATTTTCGATCTGAAAATCGCATCTCGAAACTCGATCGGTCGCGATCGATCACTCGCAGATCCGACGAGCGATTCATCGAAGATCGGATCGGTAGAGGAAGAGTGCGACCATCAAAACAAACGCGAAACGGGAAAAAAAAAAAGATTCGTGTCGGAAGCGTCGCGTCGAGAAGGGGTCCAAAGTGAGTCAGCCATTTTTTTTTTACGAGAGATTTTTAATTTCGCTAAAAGAAGAGACGTACCTCGCGCGTAAAGGGGCGAGCGCGCGCGCGCTGGTAGCGGTTGCGTGCATGGTGTTTGTTAGTGTGTCTTACGATGTGAATGTAGAACCCGCGAAGGTTGTTTTGACGCGCGTTTCCTTTGTAACGAAAAAGAAAGTGTCTCGGGAAAATGTTCTCTTCGTTTTTTTTTCTGGCGATATGGTTTTTTGGGTGTTTGTTTCTCTCGTTCGTTCGAACTTTTTCTTGTCTCTTGGCTTTTCGATGAAAGGATCACGCAAACGAATTGACAACAATTGAAATGTAACCGAATTGACAGTCGTTCACTACTAAAAAATTATAATACACGAACTCTCTCTCTCTCTCTCTCTCTCTTCTAAAGCTTTTACAATGTGACCTACTAATAATCAACGTCTTCATCGTCGTCGTCGTCGTCGTCCCACGAAGAAGCGCTGTTCTTGTAAGTTTTACTACTACTTCTACTAATGCTACTGTTGTTACTGGTATCGTTATTATCCTCCTCCTCCTCTTCCTCGTCATCCTTGTTCATGCTCACTGCGAAGGAGGACAAGTCGGCGTCTTCGTCGGCGTCTGACATTATTTCGTCGTCTTCTTGAGACAAACGCATGTATTCTACTCGCGCAAATCGATCCCACTCGGTCAAATGCTTCTCTTCTCTTTCTTGACGAATCGTAAACGGGTCTCGAGTTTCGAATAAGATGAATTTGTTCAGGTTGAACAAGACGTTGAACGTGTTCCCGCTCATCGGCAACGAGTTCACCATGTCCTCTAAAGTGATGAAACCTTCAATCTTTGGTTTGATCATATCTGTCAGTTGACACACGATATCTTCGAAGAAAACCGGTTCTTGAGCCAAACACTCCATTCGTTGTAATTGTTCTTCGTAAAAATACGCCAGATCACCGCTGGTTAAGAGCCCGTCGTTATCGATGTCCACGCACTTGAACCAATATTTAAGAGACAAGTCTTGAGATTTGTGCTCTTCTGAAAGGACAAACCAAACGAAATCTTCGTATCCCATTTTACCGGGGACGCCTGAAGTGAACGGTTTCACGCTTTCCGATAAAACGCGATCGACAATTTTATACGTCAAAGCGTGGTTCCCGTATCGCAACAAATCGTCTCGGTCGATTAAGAAATCGTGGTCGGTATCAAGCTCCCAGAATTTGCAATAAATCACGTAAAAGTGTTCATAACTGAAAAATCTCAAGACTTTGTTGATATCCTCTTCGACTTCGCACTGTTTGAATGCGCTGATTAACTCGGATCTCTTCAACTCTCTCAACGTCAATCGACCGTTCCATTCTTTATTCACCGTGTAAAAGATTCTGTATATCACGGTTTCTAGATATCGATCTTGAAACTCAGCCGTGTGCTTCAAAAACTCTAATCCAGGATGGGTGTCAAGCAACGCTCGAATGACTAATCTGAAATCGTTTTGCGATACGAAATCGCCTTTTTGCTTCGGATTTTTCAAGATGTTATAAATCATCTCCGTCTCGTCGTTATATTTCGACAAAGTTGTCTTCCAAAAGCGCAAGAAGTCGTCCCTTTTGATTTGAGTCACCTCTTCAGATTCCTCTTCTCCCAAGTCGTCTTCAAAATCCTTCATTTCAGTCGTATTTGCTGATTTTGTGGATGATTCCGACGATACTGGGACTTCTTCTGCATTGCTACTGCACATATCCGTCGCGCGCTTCATAATCAAAGGGCCAAAATAACTCGGAATGCCTATGTATTCTCTCACCAAACTCGAAAATGTTTCTTTGCTCAAAACGCCGGGTGTTTCGTTATACAAGACGTCGTTGAACTTTTGGGTAAATTTTTCCATAATCTTTGCCGATTTGACCTCTGGAATCCACTTCTTGTTCGGAAAGAAGAACTGAGGAATCAAATGGTTCGAAGACGGTGAAGTTGCGGCCGACAACGAGGACGAAGATGCAGAAGATTGAGAACTCAACGCTCCGTTTCTTTGTCCGCCTCGGCTTGGACTCAAGCCTCCTTGTTGCTGTTTCGCGAACGGCGTCTTGGCTTCCAAAACCAACGTCGAGGACTTTTGCTGTTGTTGCTGTTGTTGCTGCTTCTCAACAACGTTCTCCTTCTCCGCTTCTAAAGCTAGTTGTTGCACGGAACTCGTGATTGTTTTCACGCTAAAATCTTCGCTATCATCGCTCTCCGGGATATTAAGAATCGGCGGCTCTAAATCGTCGCTCTTCTCTTCGTCACGCGAAGACGAAGACGTCGATACACCCTCACCAAAATTCAGCTGCTTCTTCTTACTCTCTCTCGTTGGCGACAACAACGACCCGGGCGACTTAATCGGCGACTTTGGAGGCGACGCTGCCGTGACGCTCGATTTGGTATAAAAGCTGCTCCTCGTCGGCGACTTGGGCGGGGCGACGCCGCCGTTGGCGTTGTTCTTGTTTCGAACCGGCGAACCAAACGGCATCGACGTCGACGAACACACATTCGCCGCTTCTTCCTCCTCGCGAAGAAACGCGTTCGATATCTGCGAGATGATGAATGAGAGGAGATGCGCGTGAGACGGTTTGAAAATATGTTTTTGAAAAAATATCACGGAAGCGAAGACCACACCAAAACCAAAAAAAAGTAAGTAGAAAGAGAAAGCGTACCGTGATGCGATTGTTCGCCTCGTGAACCCAAGCTAAGAAATACTCTTCCATTTTTAACTTTGAGGACGGTCGCAGCGGAGTTTGAAGCGTCGCACGCGGCGTTTCTGTTGTCGTGTGTGCGCGTGTTTACGTGCGAAAGAGACAGAGAGAGACAGAAAAGGTCAGCGCTTTAGTAGAAAGAAAAGTCAAAATTTGCGTGTCGAAGAGAGAGAGATTTTAAAAAAATGAGACACGATGCGATTAGCGCGCCGCACCTCGCGCGAAGAAACGATAAAAAAAACGCGCGAAACCCGCACCTTTCCCGCTCGTCGAAACCGCCCCATTCGCCGCTCGCTCTCTGATGTCCTCGTCGTCGTTAACCGTCGCGTGTTTCGCGAGCACGGACATGTTCTCTCTCTCTCTCTTTCTATAGATTTCAAAAGCCGTCTCTTCTCCTCTCGGTTTAAAATTTTCCCGGTATAGCCGGACGAGTTCTTCCTCTCTCTCCCCCCACCGAGGCGTTTGAATTATTGAACGCGTCAGCGCCGCGCGCAGAGGTGTTGTGTTGGTCGGGAGGAGAAATGCACTCGCGGCGGTTTTCCTTTTTGGAGTGCTGCGCGCCACTTGTGTGTCGTTGTGTTTCAAAAACTTCTTCTCTCTCTCTCTCTCTCTCGTCTTCGCTCTCAGACATGAATTTTGGCGGGGCTTTTTTTTAGGGACACAAACCCTAAACTCTCGCGCAAAGAAAAAAATATCGCAAATATTCCACGACACAGGTGGTAACCTTTATAATATAATTAACGCTCGCGCACGACGAACGAACGAAAACCAAACGCGCGTTTTTGTTTGCGAAGAGAAAAAGGAACTTTTCGAGAGAGAAAAACACGGAGAGATACTTTCTCCGTTTGATTTTTAGAGCGCATCGATATTAATACTCGATACGCGCCCTTCGTGTTTGAAGACGCTCCTCTTCGAGCGCGCGAGAAAAAAAGCGGGTAATTTTTCATACCCAGGCACCCAAAAAGTGACTGTGTACGTCTGCGCAGAGCGCGCGCACATATAATAATAAACGGGAGAAATGATAATAACCAACATCTCGAACGCGATTTTGCGGAACACGCAAAACTTGGCCAAGGTGTCCATTTTTGGCGGGTTTGCGTACGGGTTTATTCAAACCATGAAGAGCGGAGAAAGCGCGCTCGTGCCCACCTCGAAGTGGCTGTCCAGTCACCTCTTGTCCAGTCAGCAAGAAGAAGAAAAACAGACCGAGCAGGAGGAGGCTTTGGTACGACACCAACAGCGGCAGCAGCAGCAGCAGCAGCAGCAGCAGCAGCAAAATCATCAGCGCCAAAGCGGTGAAGCGAGCGTTCACGGAGAAGGAATGGAATCCTCCGATGTTGAGCGGCGGAGAGTGAACACGGCCGTAGCTTGGAGCAGCATGAGATGACGAGAAGAGATATCTCTCATTTTTTCGCGATAAAAAGCTTTTGCCAGCTCGGATTCGTCTCGAGGAGGAGGAGGAGGAAAGAAAAAAAAGTGTACCATATCTATATATAACATCCAAACCCCTTTGTGTATCAATAAGAATGCATGAGAGATAAAAGGGCTCTCTCTCTAGATTTGTACTTTACACTACTTACACTATAACTTTACTTCTACTGCTCCTATACGCACAACTAAATATTTTTTTCTCTCCTTTTTCTTCTTTTAATGTTAATTGTTTTTCTTCCATATCTTCACCATCCCGTTCGAAATATTTTCAAAGCCGTATATTTTAGCCAACGATACGACGAGTAAGACTCCACCCAACACTATCCATAACAGGTACCAAAGCTCATCCGCGGCGATCACGGCGACGGACACGACTAATTGCACGAGTTGCATCGGGAAACCAAAATTTAAGAAATCTTTGAACACGTACCCTCCCGGGCCGTACACCATCAAGTTCGTTTGGTACCCAAACGGCGACATGAAAGAAGCCGAGGCGCCAAGCATGAGAAGGTAAGACATTTTGAGTAAGGATATGTTAGCTTCTGCAGCTGCTTCTGCGGCAATGGGAAACATTAATGCCGCGGCAGCGTTATTCGTGACGACGTTGGATATCAAAAACGTCGCCAGGTAGACGCCGACGAATAAACCAATCTCTCCGGTATTTGTCGCCGTGCCCAACTTCACGAGCTGTTCAGCCATGAAACTTGCCACGCCGGAATTCTGGAGCGCTTTAGATAAACCAAAAGCAGCGGCAATAGTAACGATGACGTCCCATTTGATGGCATCTCGCGCCTCTTGTTGAGATAATGCGCCCGATGCAATCATAACACCAGCGGCGAGAATCGCCGCGACTAATAGACTCATCACGCCGAACGTATACAAAGCAATCATCGCTACCGCGCACGTTATGGCTGGTACTAACAGAGAAAGCCGTGGAGGTGCCGAATCCTCTAAAATTGAAACCAAAGCAAAACCTTCGCGAACTAAATCTGGGCCCGCGTCCAATAGTAACACATCTCCGGCGTGTAAAACAACCTCGCCCATTTTCGCGTGAACTCTTTGGCCTTCACGATGAACTGCTAAAACGACCGCGTTATATCGCGTGCGAAATTTCATATCTCTGATACTTTTACCGACTAGAGGCCCGTTCTTAGCGACGACGGCTTGAACGAGTCTTCGCTCTTGATTAGAAGACGAAAGTTTGGATGCTTGGTCAGAGCCGAGCGTCGTCAAGCCTGGGATTTTTCGAAGTGACGAAACGGCCACCGCAGCTCCGGCATACCAAAGGATATCCCCAGGCGCTAACTCCTCCGTAACATCAATAGTCAGCTCTTCTTTTAACACGTTATTCTCATCAAACACGCCGCGCTCGATAGAGACGAGGAAAAGTTTCGGCAAAGTTCTCAATCCGGATTCAATCGCGCTCTTGCCGATGAACTGTCTCGCCGTGTCTTCAATTTGTACCCCAATTAAAAACTCTTTGGCGTCGTCACCCAACTGCGCGACATCTTCCCACGGAATATCAAAATCAACTTTGCATCTATCTAAACCAGTCAAATCCTCCACATTCATCTCCATGTTTGCAACCGCGGTGAGTTCGTTCCTCAAAGCTTCGTTGTATTCGGCATCTTCATGATTCCCACGTTCGAGGTCCAAAACTGCCGTCGTTGTTGTTGGTAAGTCGCTCGAGCTCCGGTTTCGTCGTGACGAGTTGAGCAAGTTATCTTGGCTGCTTCTTCGGCTATTCGAGCCGCTTCCCCGTCTCCCATCGCTCTCTTGCTTTGACTTTAACGCTGCGTTCCTTGCTATTTGTTGCAACGTCACCAAGGAAGAATCTGGTCTGACCTGTACGACTAAACTGTCGTTTGCCTCTAATCGAACGTCTCGTAACTTTCCGCTCGGTGCGCGTCCGTTCCTTTGTACTGCGATGATGGCACCACCGTACGTCGCGCGAAAATCGACGTCTTTCACGAATTTATCTACCAGCGTTGATCCAACTTTCACTTTGCATCTCATAACCATTTGGCCTCGTTCCTTTTGGGCACCGGAGCCAGTCGTCGGCGCCAACATCGCTTGGACCACGGCTCGAATCTCTTCTCTCTTCGTTTCAGGATCAAGCGCTACTATTCTCCAGATAGAAACCGATCGCCCACCAACTGCGCTCGCTTCGCTGTGTAAGCATTGCACTTTGAGACGATTGAGACTCTTCGAGATATCGTGTAATAAACCGGGTCTATCCGCTGCACTGATGCCAAGCACCATTCGGGCGTGATCGTCTTCCGATGCGTCGGGGTCTTTTTCGACGGAAACTAAAGCCGGTCCAAGTGCTGCGTTCATCTCTGCAGCTGAAACTGAAGCATCGGCGGCTCCTATGGTATCGGAAGTATCGCGACCGTCTTTGTAAAGATGTGCGGCTTTGTCTCTCCCATCGATGGCTTGGGATCGAGCCAACGCTTGTAAATCCAGAATTTCTTTCATTGCTTCCGAGGAAGAGGCCCTCGAAATAGGCACCACATTTTCTCCCTCGTTCGATACTTCCGACAGCGACGGTTCTTCATGGTCGTCATCTTCGTGGGTCATCGCAGTCAAACCGTGATCGCTACATATACTCCCAAGAGATTCAATCAAGCCGGTAAAATATAAAATATCGCCTTGATTAATAACAAACTCGGGTCCAACCGCGCGAATCAAACTCCCACTTCGTCGCACGGAAACAAGATACAAACCGGGTAATCCTCTCAATCCACTCGCCTCGATGGTTCTTCCTACAGCGTCCGACCACGGCGTCACTTTTGCTCCAACGATAACGTCCTCGTGGTCGTCGTCTCCAGCAGCTCTGTTTGCTTGCGAAGACGACCCGGATCTTCTTCCTCTCTGCAGATTCCCACCCGGCAACAAATATCGAGAAAAGATGAGCACGTAAACTATTCCACTGAACGCTACCGGTACGCCATACTTTCCTAAATCAAAGAGTCCAATATCTACGTTTTCAGTGCCTACTTCTTCTTTGTTCTCTTTCGCCCACGTTTCCAACATCCCGGCGACGACCAAGTTCGTCGAAGTCCCAATCAAAGTGCACGTCCCGCCTAATATAGAAGCAAACGAAAGTGGCATTAATACTTGCTTTTTCGACATTCCGTTATTCTCGGCCCATCTTTGAACGATTGGAATCATAACCGCGACTACCGGCGTGTTATTCAAAAAGGCTGATATGACCGCGATTGGGAACATCAACCGAATCTGCGCCGAGGCAATCGTCTTGGGCTTGCCTAAAAAGCGGCCCATGTACCAATCTAAACCACCCGTGCTGGATATGCCCTGCGCGACGACGAACAAAGCCGCCACGGTGAGTAATCCTTCGTTCGCGAAGCCTTGTATGCCTTCCTCCACCGTAATGACTTTCCCGGTTATTAAAAGCGCTAAAGCGGCACAAAACAGCAAATCGGATTGGACGTAGTCTTTCACCAAACACACGAAAGAGATGGAGACGATGAAGACGGTGTACCACGGTTGAAAGTATCCACTCATCGCGACTCGTGTGGTTTATATACGCATTATTATTATTATTATTATTATTATTGTGACTAATGTACTAGTGCTTCTCCTGTACGTTCATTACTTTTATCTATTGTGCTGTTTATTCGAAATGAGGAATACGAAAATATTTTTACATACAAAACAGAACAAAACTCATCCGAAGCTTCTACCGGTCTACGTCTCTAAATCATCTCGGGCCCGTGTCGCTCTATTCGTTATCCTCGTCCTCGTTCGGGGATAACAAACCTAAACTCAACAGCATATCTCTAAACATTTCATCTCTGGCTAAAACCGCTTTCGGTTGCGACACCATGTTCCTTCTGAACGTATCGCTCCTCGCCAAGTTGATCCACGCGGCGACGATTTCATCCTTGATTTCCAAGGCTAATTTGGTTTCGTTTTCATCTTGAACCATCTTAGCGAACGAGCTAGTGATGGTGTCCCACAAAGCCACGGAAATCTCGCCAGATTCAAAGTATTCGCGAACAAATATGCCGCTGACATCTTCTGCGGTGACTTTTTGGCCCTTCTTGCTTGCCTCCGGGTATTTGGCCGGACGAAACGCGCAGTCGCCAAAGATATCGACAGATAATTTCAACGTCTTTTCAAAAAGTTCAGTCATCTCGGCCGCTTCTTTTGGCAGCAAGTCTTTGTTTTCTCGCATTTCTTCATTCAACCACGATTTGGCTGGCAAATAAAATCCGCTCGGCGTCGTGCGTTGCATGGTGAAAAATCGCAAAATCAACTCTCGATCGCGCATTCTCAAGTGCGGCATTTTCGATCGATTCGCGAACAAAAAGCTTTCGTTCAAGGTCAACTCCTCCAACAAATCCGTGTACGCGCCTTGATAGATGCAATTCCTCAACTCTTGTTCGTTCAATTGCGTCGCACCCATGTTCAATCTCTCAAAAACCTCAAACACAAAATCTGGTTGCGACGTCTTGGAAATCGTGTGCACGTTCAACGGGTAATCCAAAATAATCTCTTGGAACGTTTCGTTCAACTCATCGAACGTCTTCCCGTTCAACTCGTGATACACTTCCAAACCACTCAACTTAAACGCTTGCCCACCGGGAAACTCGTTCTGCACAAACGACCAGATCGACGTCAATCGCTGCTTCCCGTCCACAACTTCCAATTTTCCCGATTTCACCTCGTGGAAAAACATCGTCGGCACTGGAATGTTCAACAATAAACTCTCGATTAACTTCGACGCCGTCCGAACCGTCCACACGTACTCTCTCTGGTAACTCGGTCTCAAATCGACTTTCCCTCTGTTGATTTTATCGATGATCGAAGACACCGTAAAATCAGATTTCGATATGCGCAGCGCGTCCCTCGTGGTATCTCGAAAGAGTTCCGCCGCCGCGTCTTCCGCGGAAATCTCCTCCTCTTCTTCCTCTCTCTTCTTCTGAGAGGAAGACGAAGACGCGCGCAGCGCTTTCGTCGTCGCCACTTTTGGCGTCGAAGAGTTCGAAATCATCGCTTCGTTCTTTGCGGATTTTTTGGCTGCGCCGACGGAAGATTTTTTCTTCGTTTTTCTCACGGCGACTTTCTTCTTCGCTTGTTGAGGTGTTTGTGCAGTTTCATCGTCTCCTCCTCCTTTTCCTCCGCTCGTCTCGTTTTCCATCTCTTCTTCTTCTTCTTCCTCTTCCTCGTCGGCTAACATCTCCCACAGAGGTTGTTCACCGCTGGCAGCGGCAGCACTACCACCACCGAACGTCATCTCGTCGTCTTCTTCTTCTCGTTCAAAGTCCGGAGCTTCCATCAGTTCGTCCCATAAACTCTTGTCCTCGCGATCTCCGAGGAGTTCCGCCGAACACGCGAGTAAACCGCTTCTCCCGCGACGATGATTTTGTTTTCCGTGCTTCTTCTTCTTCTGCTCTCGCGCTCCAAAAGCGACGCCTCTCGCTCTTCTTCGAAGAGAGGAAGAAGAGGGAGAGAAGAAGCGCGCGCGCAAACCCGCCGCCGCCGTTGATGTCGTCGTCGTCGTCGTCGTCGTCATCATGTGTGTTATTATTATTAGTAGTATTATTGTAACGCGAACCGTCGGGGAAGGAAGAAGCGGGAAAAAAGGACGCTGATTTTTTGAATTTTTACAAAGTCAAGTGCGCAAAAAATTGACACACGTTTCATGCGGGGAGAAGAGATGAAGGAATACACGCGACGCTCCCGCTACCTATTGCTAATATACGACTACTTTTTGTTTTTGAGGTGGTGCTCGAGCATAGTACATAACGCGCGATGCGAAACCTTTTCTTCTCTAAAATCCTCGAAACAGAACGCCTTCCTCGCCGTGTTCTACGAACACGCGACCGAGGCCGACGCCGGTGGACGGGTCGCATTGGACTATTTTACCAATCACGGAGGAAGAGGCGTATCCGTTTTCGCGAAGTTTTTGGATGCACTTGCTCGCTTGGTTCGCTGGAATCGTCGCCAACATACCACCGGCAGTTTGTGGATCGAATAAGAGAGGGTAGGCGTCGAAATCTTTCACGCTGTCGATGTTCGCGATGGCTCGGTTTAATCGCACGTTGGATTTTTGAAGGCTGCTAGTGATGCCTTTTTGGACGCACTCGACGGCGCCATCGAGCAAAGGGAGCGCAGCTAAATCAATAGTTGCGCCTGACGTGGTGCTGTCTTTGATCATTTCGTGAAGATGACCTAAAATACCAAAGCCAGTGACGTCGGTACACGCCGTGGCGCCATGGAGGAAGAGGATTTCTGCCGCGCGTTTGCTCGGTTGTCGCATACTTTTTAAAGCCTTTTGGACGTCCGAAGCTTTCGCTTGGGACCGCATGTCAGCCGCAAACAAGGCGCCAGTACCAATTGGTTTGGTTAAAACGAGAACTTGGCCGGATTCGACGCTCGTTTTCCTCAAAAGTAAATCTTTTTCGACTTCGCCGGTGACGGAGAAACCGAGAGAGAGTTCCGCACCTTCTCCAGAATGGCCACCTCCGAGGGCGCACCCGGCGTCGCGCAGAGCATCGCAGGCGCCAGACATGAGTTGAAACAACGTCTCTTCAACTTGCGATTCGATGCCAAACGGAACGACGACAGTAGCTAACGCACTCACGGGGTCTGCGTTCATCGCCCACACGTCGCCGAGTGCGTGGACGGCGGCGATTTGGCCAAATACATACGGATCGTCGATAAAGCTTCTAAAGAAATCAACCGTTTGCACGGAAACTTTACCAGGAGAGGTTTCAACGATAGCCGCGTCGTCACCTGCGCCGAGCAAAACGTTTGGATGCGTTGGAATCGGTTCTAATCGTTTCATAACTCGCGATAATATCGTGGAGCCGACTTTCGCGCCGCATCCGCCGCATCGCATAGGCGTCGCTTTAATCGCATCTAGCGCCTCTTGGCCAGCAAACGCGGCAACTTTGTTCGCTTTCGCGTTCAACGCGTTCTCTTGCTCTTCGCGTTCCATTTTTTGAAGCATCTCTAAATTCGGTTCGTACATTTTCATCCACTTTTTATCGATTTTATCTTTCCATTGCCACAATCTTTCGCCGATGGCGCTATCGTGCGCGCCCCAGGATCGAGATCCGTACGAAGCGATAGCGTGACCGTCGCCGGTGCTAATGAGCGCTAAACACGTCTTTTGCGGCGTGAATGGGATGACTTCTTCTCCAACGCACCGTCTTCGTAGGTTCTCTGCCAAAGGCGGACCTTGTCTGACTGCGTACACGCCCGCTTTCGGTCTCGGATGCTCGACGTTGTTACACACGTCGCCAACGGCAAAGACGTCTGGAATGTTTGTCGATTCCAAAGTCGCCTTGATGTTCACAAAACCTTTCTCGTTCAACTCTAAGTTTGTATTCGTTTGCAACCATTTCTGCGCTTTCGCATCCGTGCACCACACGCATTCGTTAAAATTGAGTTTCTTCCCAGACTCCAGAGACAAAATCGACTCCTCGACTTTTTCGACGCCGTCGTTTTCGTACACTTCGAAGTTTCTCGCTTTTAAAGCGGCTAATATTTTCTCCCGCGCAGATTTCCCGTGTCCTTTGAGCACTTCACTTCTCGTGACGAGCGCGAACTGATACGGCGAGTGAGCAGCATCGGAGGAGGAGGAGGAGGAGGAGGAGGAGGACGTAAGGCTAACTTCGCTGGCAAACCTTCGCTCCATGGCCAAAGCGAGCTCCACGCCTCCCGCGCCACCGCCTACAATTACCACTCGAAACCGTTTTTCTTCGTTCTGCCTCTCGCGCAACTCTTTAAAGTGTCCCAAAACGGTCTCAAACCTCGTCGCGAACGTCCCGATTGGCTTCACCGGCGTCACGAGAAGCGGGGCACTCTTCGCCTCTGCCGCCGACGACGGCAACATCCCCGGCGTGATCCCAACATCCAAGCTACACACGTCGTACTTCACGCTCGGCTGATTCTTAAGCGTAATCCTCTTGCTCTTATCGTCGATACCGACGCACTCGTCGTGTATCAATCGATGTCCGCCTTCCCTGCACAACTTTCCCAGGTCCACGTGACACTCCTCGTACGTGTATTTCCCGGAAACGTTTCCTGGAAGCATTCCCGAATACGGCGTCATCACGTCTTTCGCGATTAACGTGATTCGCACTCCAGGTTCTGGCCGCATGGAGAAGTTCTTCAGCACGAAGACGTGCGCGTGTCCACCGCCGATGAGGACGATGTCTTTGATGACTTGATTGTTGTTTTGTTGCATTCCTCCTCCCATCTTCGTAAAAGCGTTGTTGTTGAACGAAAGCGGCGTCTTTTGACGACGACGATGACGATTATAACGAGGACGACGAGATGTAATGAAACGACTACTACTGGCAGTGCTCGTTGTTCGATGCGTGGTGGCCGAAGAAATGTCGATGTTTGTTCGTCCGACGAGCGCGGCTGGGGAAGTAGGCATGAAAATTTGTGCCGCCAAAAAGTCGCTTTTTAGTTCAATCTGTTCTACAACTCTATACAATAACTTAATCTAAATCCATCTATCCTTCTATCTACCTATCTGCCGCCAAGCATTCTCCGAATGACGAACCTGGCGACGTTTTCTAACACTCTGAACGCAAAGCCGACAATCATTCGAACACCGGCGGAACGCATCCACGTGGCGGCGACGGTGGCAAGCGCGGCGAGCGGACTCAGCGCCGGCGGATGCGACGACGAGTATTGTTGTTGTTGTTGTCCGCCGTAGTCGTACGATTGTTCAGCGCTACCGCCTCTGTATTGTTGTTGCGTACCCGCAGATGATCTTCGTATCACTCTTCCCGCGTTTGGTCCGCTGATGACTCTCTCCACAATCTCTTGCTTTCCGGTCCGCATATCCGTCGACGTGACTCGAGAAATGACGTTTCCGTTTTGGTCTTGATATCGCTCTTCGCTGTAACTCGCTCCAAACGCCGCCGCACCTCTCGTCATCGCTTGCATCCCTCCGAAAACAGCTCTCGCTAACTCTTCTATGTCTATGCCATCAAAGCCAGGAGGCGCGCCGGCGGGTCGTCCACCTCTCCGGAAATTTCCATACGGCGCGTACCCGCCGCCATTCATCCCGCCCATGGATCCCATGGAGCCTCTCATTCGCATTTGGCGTTCAAACTCCCTCACGAAAGCCTCGCCCGTGGTTCCAAACACGTCTCGGAAAATTCTATCCGCGTCTTCTCGCGTGAAATCGCTTCTGTACGTGTATTGTTGTTGTTGTTGTTGATGTTGCTGATACTGCGATTGCTGTTGTCGATATTGTTGTTGCGCCTGTCTGTACCTCCCGCTCGCGCTCGCGCTCGACGCCGACCCGTACTCGTAACTCTGTCGTTTCATCGGATCCTTCAAAGTCTCGTACGCTTCGCTCACTTTCTTAAACCTCGCCTCCGCTTCTGCCCTCTTATCCGGATTCCGATCCGGATGCCACTTCAACGCTTGCACGCGATACGCCTTCTTCAAAACTTCCTCGTCCGTGGTGCCTCTCGGAACGTTTAATATTTCGTACGGGTCGGTTACGTTTGCGGAGGTTGTAAAAAACCTTCCCCTCTTTTCGAAACTCTCTGTTCTTCTGCTTCTGCTTCTTCTTCTTCTCAAGAAATCTTCGACCGCGGCGCTACGGCTACCGCTCGCAGTGCTCGCATCGCTCGCGCGTTGGCGGTGGCGATGATGAAGCGTCGTGGTGGTTGTTTCGTCGTCGTCGTCTAAAAGCGACTTTGAAGACGACAAAGAGAACAAAGACGACAACGCTGCCGTGCTGCTACCACCACCAAAACCACCAACACCACCACTAAAAGGAAAAGAAGAAAAAGAAGAGGGAGAAGAAGGAACGCGAGGAGCGTCCCTCCCCTTCCTCTGAAGAAGAGCGAAGACACGACGAGCTAGTGCCCTTCCTTCTCTCATTCTTTTGGATGTTTTTTTTTCTTCTTTTTTGTCGTTCGTGTCGTCGTTTTGTTTTTTTTGCGAAGGCAATACAAAAACCCTAAACACATTATTTTAATAACCAAGAATAAGAAAACTTACTTTTGTGGCTCCGATTGCACACGAAGGAGATCTTTTTTGCATTTTTGTGAGGTGTGTTTTTCGTCCAAACCAACGAGACGAGTTTGTGTTCGTGTTCGTACGCGCACGAACAACTCTCGTTTTAACGGCATTGTTATTG